>Ga0222637_1000134_pt1 | contig 41393 bp, 67 predicted proteins | sample AntAcemetagen143_FD_181149 | JGI IMG/M metagenome (GOLD analysis project Ga0222637, IMG submission 181149) | Saline water microbial communities from Ace Lake, Antarctica - #143 | ecosystem: Environmental > Aquatic > Non-marine Saline and Alkaline > Saline | place: Antarctica: Ace Lake...
AGTTTACCAGCAGAACCACCAGCCCCACCGCCACCGCCTCCGCCAGCAGCTCCACCAAGAGCAGCATCACCATTACCACCGTTACCTCCAGCAACACCATTACTGCCCTCAACGGTTATAGTTCCACCTGTACCATCAAAAGTACCCCCACATCTTATATATAAATTTTTACCGTGCGTTCCCTTATTTCCGCCACCGCCTCCGCCACCGCCTCCGACTTTGACACCAAGAGCGTCACCACCGCCACCGCCTCCTGAATCACCCTTACCTCCATTTCCACCAAGAGCAACAGCACCATTACTACCCGCAGTAGTTGCTCCTAAAGCACCACCAGTACCAGCACCAGTACCAGTACCATCGGAACCAATAGTTCCAGAACCACCCGCTCCACCAGTAGAAGCATAATGAGCAGCAGTATATGAGCCACCGCCTCCGCCACCGCCTCCTTTACCAGCAGACTGCGCACCAGCAGCTCCACCAACACCAAGACTAAAAGGCCAACCACCAATACCAGCAGCCCCACCGTTTTTCTGTGTTATCGTATTTGTTACGCTTATATTATCAGGCGTGATAATGGCGTTGACACCAACAGCAGTACTTCCTTTACATTCAATAGTTCCGGCAACTGTTATGTTTGTTTTAACACCTAAACGTGTCCAAGCAGTTGTATCCCCTGTAAATCTAAGTATTCCAGTAGCAGCTACTGTTACATTGTCATAGTCATATATTTCCCCACCTGGTAGTTCGGTTGTTATACCAGCTCCTACAGTTAAATCTCCTAACAAACCATAAGGCCAGCCACCAACGCAAGCTGTACGTATCCTTTTACCATATATATTACCGTCAACATATTTAAACTCATATACGTCTGTTTTTAAAACAGTCTGTGTAGGCGCACCAGCAGCTTCCCAAACAACATAAGCAGGCCATGTTACTGTCTTGCTATCTGTCTCGGTTATAACTACAGTTATTGTTCTGTCAAATAGATTACTAAAAGTAAAAGCAGTATTAACGTCGATAAACTTCTTAAAGACCTTACCTAACGACCAATCTATATCTAAAGCAGCGATATTTTCGGTTTTATCGTCTTCTTTTTCAGTTATATTAGTCCAGTTAGTACCATCTGATACATAATAGAAGCCATCAGTTGTAAGTCTAACAACACGACCATCTGGTGCGTTTGCAGGCAGGGTCGCTACGTTTTCAAACTGAGCGCCTTTAAGCTCTCCGTATAGGTTCATAAATCTCTCCTGTTATACTGCGGTTAAATATCCACCATCTATCCCTTCATACTCTACAAAAAACTTCATCGCAGCAGCGATAGGTGCGTCAGTGGTTGTATAAACCCACTGTATGTATGTAGCGACGGCTGGTTTTTGATTTATTGTAAATGCAAAAGGAACTATAGGCGTGTTACCTTCTAGCACCCCCGCTAATACTCCGTCTAAAAAGCCAGCATTAGCTGCTGCTGCTGCGTATTTAATAACAAGCGCTCCAACAACAGCCGTACTCATTACGAGAGTTGTTGCTTTAGTTAAAGGAACATCTGCTCCATCACGTAGATTAAAATGGCAGTCAGTCATGTTCGCTAGTGTTGTATCGTCTGTAACAATACCGTAGATCTTTTTAACACAAACCTTTCCTACAACACTGAACAGATTAATGGCCTCAGTAGCAGCGCTACCAGCCAAAGCCTTAGTTACTTCTAATCTTATTGGAAGTGCAAACCCTGAATATGTGTTACCCATTAGGCACCTACCCTAAATGCTTGTTTGATGGTTAAATCTGCATCGTCGGCTCCACCTGTTGCAGCTATATATTGCCATCTTAGCCATTTAAAGTTACTTAGTTTCTTTAGTTCGTCTTGTACTAGGTGGCGTGTCGTTACACCAGCTCCACATACGTAATTAGCAACACCAAAAGTGTCTAGTGTCACATCAACATAATCAGTAGCGGTTGCAGTAGTCGTCGGGGTAGCATCGTCTTCCATAGTCGCCCATATCTTAAGAGTTACCGTACCCGTTCCACCGTTACCTATTAATTCCCATGCAACTTCACTAAACCCATCAGGGCTTTGTGCCTTTGTTAGATATGTTGCGTCTGCCATGTTTGTTACATTCAGCAACTCTTTTCGGAATATCATAATAATTAATCTCCTGTTAATCGAGGCTAGGAGTTTCCCCCTAGCCCCAACCATTTAATTTACGCTAGAGGTCCTACTTTATAACTCATCAACTCCATAGTTAATGGGTTACCAGCAGCTCTCAAATAACTAATAAACGGTAGAACAACCTCAGCAGCATCAAATGCAAAGCCTGCTACAGCGTTGTTGTACTTTGTCATAGTCGTTGTGTTTATACCAAAGTAGAATGTTGCTGCACTTGCGTATGCAACACTTACAGGGAATTGAGTAGTAACACCGTGAGATGTAGCATCGTCATCATGGCCTTTAAACTTTGTCTTAAGGTCATTAAGATATGTTATACATTCTGTCAAAGTCGTCGGAGCAGCAGCAGTTACTAGAGAATCGTCTCCACTTTCCTGAGCATCATGGTAAGCCCATGCAGCTCCTAATTCAGAATCATCTTCGTGTACATCATACTGAGTCAACTGGTCTGTAACCAATGCTATCAAAGTCGTAAGGTCCGTTGCGTTAGCAGCAGTTATTACGTTAGTAGCATCAGCAGCAGTCGTGTGTTGAGCAGTATTGGCTATGTGCCTTGTGTAAACTGCCTTTAGAGAGTTAGAAAGAGCTATCGCACTTGATAGACCAACAGCAACATCGTACTCTACTCTTGTAGTAATGTACTCTGTGTCTCCTACGTTCAACGCCGTATCAGCGGTAGCTGTCGTGCCGTTGTTAAGAATTGTAGTGATTACAACGTCACCAGCGTCTACATTCACAGCGCACATTTCGTCATAATCATTATAATCAGGACGATGTGCTTCTGCCTTTCTAAATCCCACTAAGAACGTATCTGTTTCAGCTACAGCGGATATTTTTACCTTGGTTTCAAAGTAAAATCTGTCCGTTCCTGCTGTAAAGACGTGCTTTGCGTAGTAAGCAGCTATACCCTGGTTTATTTCAAAACCTTCATCGTTAGTTGCGTCACCGCTGAAGTCCCAGCCATTAGCTGTCTGCAAACCTTGAAAAATAGTCTGCGTAGAGATGTTTGTTACTTCAAAGCTATTACCTGTAATAGTTTTGAGAACATTAACACCAGTATCCGTGTCGGCAGCAGCTCCGCCACCTTTAAGTGACCAATCAAAGTAACCGAAGAAATTTTCGTCGGTTTCTAACTGGTCTATATTCTTCTGTTTCAAATTCTTTGGTTCAGCTAGTTCTGTACCTAGCCCTCTTTGGTACTCAGGATAACCAATCGCATTTAGATCGTATATCGCTGATGCGCCAAGTTCTGTATTTCTTCCACTCATTTTATACCTCCGTATTGGAGCTAGGGCAAAGGTTCTGTACCCTCTACCCTAGACCGTTTAATTTATATCGCTACGCTGTGAATTATAGAACTAGCTTCTGGACAAACATTTATCAAGTCGCCCATAAACGCTATATCTACAATGTACGAATAACCAGTTGTTGCTCTTGCTTCAAAATACTTAATCTTACCAGGGTTGGTAGGATCTTCATGGAACTTAAAGAATCCATTAGATGCAAGAATCATTGACTCCCAGTTTACACATGGAATTATATCGTTAGCCATTTCAGGGACCATAGATATTGAAAGCATATCTCCGCCCTTAGAACCAACAGTTATTTCCTTCCAAGAATAAGGGCTGGCTTTCGCATTTCCAGGCTCAGTGAAATACTGACCTTTGTACTTTTCAAGAGCTATCTTTATAGCAGCATAGTTCTTAGGTGATACAAGACAGTTATCAGCCTGTTTTCCGTTTAGTCCCTTAGCCTTGATTGATGTTTCAAGAGCGTGTATGTAAAACAACTTCTCTAGTATGTTAGCAGAAGTCATCGCATAATCGCCAGCAGAACCATCAATGTTAAGAGCCTGTAGGAACGGATAAGCAGTCTTTGTTTCTCCGTATAGAGTAGCGCCACCACCATTAGCAGCAGTTAGAAGAATACTTCTAAGTGAGCTAAAGGTGTTCTGGATTGCTCCAGTACCAGTGTTTACTAGACCGTCGTAATAAAGCACATCGCCAACCAAAAGAGCAGCAGTCAAAGGACCACCGGCTGTTACGTCAAGAACAGCTCCACCAGCTCTGGTTGTGTGTAGTGTTATTGTTCCAGCAGATTTGTTAATCACCTGGATATAACCATCTACAGCAGATGGTGTTGCAGCTTCTCGAACGACTATCTTTTGTTTTAATGTAACTTTTTCAATTCTATCTATCTGAACAACTCCGTTTGCTGCATCTGTAAGAGCAATAATAGTTGCGAAGTGTGGTCCACCTAGAAGAACATCACTTAGTCCCATTTTAACAAAACTAAGAAAAGGATCTACCTGTCTCTTGATAGAACCTAGTAGGGAAATTTCCCTCTTTTTGCCTTCATGTTGCATGAAGTCCTTGCTGTGGAACATCATTGAACCCCAAAGCTCAGGCTGTACGTCTACCGTACCTCTTACGTCCTGGTCTTCAGCTATGTCACCAGCAGCAGTTAAGCTACCAAATGTTACCGAGCTGGCACTTCCACCAACAAAAGGTACTACATAACCCTGGGTAGCGTTTCCACCAACCCATGAATCGTCTTTCTTTACTTTATCTAACAGGAACATTCTCTTAGGCAGTTCGGCCCTGAGAACTTCTGTGGTTAGATAATCATTTATCATTGCTTGAAATGATCTCGATGTCGCCATAATATTTCTCCTTTATGTTTATTTTATTCTTCTTTCAGTTCCTTTATTATTCTGTCGTAATCTGCGACAGACTTGACTTTCCCAGTACGTCCTGAACTTCCTGAACTCTTAGGGTTAGGAATAGATTTACTTGCGTTTGGAGCTACGACCTTTTTAACTGTCTGATTGGCTTTATCAGCAGCCCCAGGCGTGTAAATGGTTTTGTACTTTTCAAATACAACCTTTACTGCTTCATCAGGCTGGATTTGCTTTCCGGCTTTATACTGACTATCTCCGTACAAATTAACCTCGTTCCTAAAAGAATCTGCGCCAAACTTGCTGTCGATAAACTTCGCAACATCTGAAACCTCAGTCTTACTAAGTTCAAGGTCTATCCGTGCCTGGATAGCATTGTACTCAGCAGTCTGAGCTTTCTTAATTATGTCGTTCATCTCGTCTTGCTTGCCATAGCTGTCTCTGCTCTCAGCAGACTCTTTTTCTAACCTGTCTCGTTCATCAGCAGGGGCCTGATTAAGTCTTATAAGATGCCTGGCTGCCTCTAGTATGTCTTCGTCTGAAAACGTGGATCGCACCGCATCGGTTTTTTTACCATCTTTATAGAGTTTCAACGGAACATCAAAAATATCAGAATAGGTTTTAGTCTTTTCTGTATTTTCTTCGTATTTAGACTTCCAGTTATCTCTACTTTTCTGAGCAGTTTCCAACCCATACGCCTTAGTATAGATGTCTCGGATTTTGTCCTCAACTTCCTTACTCTTAATTACGTCTTTAAATTCAGGGTCAATCTCGTATTCTTGGTCATGCACCTTGAACTTATAGTTAGGCGTGTAGGTATCCGTAGATGTTGTTTCTTCGGATTGTTCCGTGGACTCCTCTGTAGTTTCTTCTGTGGATTCTTCAGAAGTCCCCCCAGTCTCTCCATCGGTTTTAGCTTCTACCTCTGTAGATTCCTCTGTTTCGGTAGCTTCTAGCGTTGTAGTCTCATCAGTGGTTTCTTCACCAACGTCTACACCGGCTTCTTTCTGCAATTCAGCAATCTTGTCATCTAGTGGATTTTTCTGATCCTTACTCATTAAAATGCTCCTGGCGGGGTGGCTGCCCCTGTGTTATTTACTCCGCCTGCTGGCGTTGTATTCAATATATCAATCTTGGTCTGTGTCCCTGCGTCGTTTAAAACTTCCATCTGAGAACCTTGGTCTCCCAATCGCTTTATGAACCACTCAAAACTTGTCTGGTCTACGGTAGCCCTTATGCTCTTGGCTGGGTTTTTAGGGTCAGGGATGTAAGCATCTACTTTAATCTGAGGTCCACCAGTAGGGATAATACCCATATTGGCGTTTTTAAGTTCTTCTGCCTTTTGATTAAGAACTCCTACTCTATCCTCATACTGTCTTTGATAGTTCTGCTCTATTTCTGGGTTTTTACTTACAACATATTTAAAATCAGGCTGTCTCATCCTTCTAACAAGTTCTTGTACGATTACTTCGTTATTATCAAACGAAGACGACATAGGCATCTCGCCTCTATCCAACTGTAGAATTATGTTCTCCGCTTCAGTATGTGCTAGAGATAGATGAGCTGCGATCCTATCGCCGTCTACAAATGGAAGTTCTTTTATCAACATTCCAGTAGTTCTTTCGTCTAATTTACCGTATTGCATTACTTGTGTTAGTGTTAGATGTTTAGCCATAACGCTTTCTGTGTCATCATTAAGAGGTACAACCTTTATGTCGTAACACATATCGTTTACGTTCTTAAATTCTTCTACGTTTATAGCCTCGTTACTGCCTACAGCCTTAACCAAGGCATCATCTCTTAGATTAGCTTTATATAGCCTAACTACTGCATCGGCCCAATCAACTAAGAATCTTTCAATCTTATCTGAATAGAAGGTAAACTTTTTCTTATCCTTCATGGACATATACAGTTTTAATGTAATATCCTGGGCGTGTTGGGTTTCTTCAGATTCATCCTGGATACCCATTATCGTATATAGCTCTTTAATCTGGTTAGTAACGTAACCTAAGTATTGCTCGCCACTTCTACCTTCTACTACCTGATAATTAATAGCGTTAGATACTTTTATCTGTCTTATACCGTTTAGTTTCTCGCCTTCTGTTAATCCAGTTCCTTGTAGGGTAATAATCTTGTCGTCACCTAAAGTAATCTGTGTCTCGGCAATCTTGCTAGACGCTCTGTTTATCTCGGCCTGTACTGGCCTACCCTGTTTCATCGGAGAATAACCACGAGGCGAACCTTCAAATTCGTCGCATAGAGCGGACTTAATTGGGAATACGGGTTTTCCTTTTTCGTCAGTTTGTAGTTCGCCTTCCCATAGGATTCCTGCGGAAGTGGTTATGTAAAAATATCCAAGAGGATATTCTATACTCGGTCTGTAATAATATTCTTTAGTAAGTGTCTGATCGTCTGGATAATTAACAGTCGTATCCAAAGGGTTAAACACTGAGTATGTTTCTTTACTAGCTGCATCTATATATGCAATTCTATCTATTTTTTCTTCTGCTGTGAAAGTCGGATCATTATTAACCATCAACTTCAATTCAGAAGTCTGAACCATCTTTTTCACGCCAACAAAAACAGATTCTTCTATGGTTCTCGCACCTTTATCAATAAATACATCAAATCCTGATGTTACCTCGGTTAATATCGCCCCACTCATTACAGGTTTGCTTTCATCTATTGCGGGCTGGCCTGTCTCGTCAGCGAGTTGATTACCTTCCTCGTCAACTAATGCTTCGTATCCTACTAGCTCTCCGCCACTTGCGTCCCAGAGTATTTTAACGTGACATTCTCCAGGTATAAAAAATCCTTCTACACAGCGTCGTACTTTTTCTGTATAACGAGATTTGTATTTATAATCATCAAATACACTACGAGAAAGTTTAGCTTGTTTTATATCGTGTACGTTTGTTGAGTCTTTAGGAAGGATTGTCACGCCAGGAGCATACGACAGCGTTGAGTTTATGTACTTTTTCATTATCCTGTTAAGATGGTTTTTAGTTAAACGTATCTTAACATTCTCTGGAATATTTTTCGTATCTCTTAGTCTTGAATATAATTTAGAATTTATTTTGGCGTAATGATTACCAGCGTAAAGCATTACATTATGTTTTTGCTCGTCGTAATGGGACTGTGTGTTCTGTACGCTATCCCTGTAAATCTTCTCCAGTTGCGTTATCGTTAAATTCGGCAAACTCCATCTCCCCATGCTCTAGCTTTTCCATGAAAGCACTGGGATCGTCTATCCCGAGTGTTGCATCTACTAAGTCAGAGTCTTCGTCAGTTTGGGTGTTAATAGGGTTTGTATCTTCGGTGGGCGGAGTTTGCGACTCTTGTGGGGGTACGTTTAAAGAACTAGCGTTTGGAGAGAACTTTACGAGTAATTTTCCGTACGCTAGTTCTGATACCCCTAATTTACCACCATTTTTAATTATCCATAGTATTTCTTCTTTTTCAATACTTTTTTTAAAAGAAAACCATTTTTTTATTGCTTTTAGGATTTTTTTCATTTTCACTCTCCGTATTGTTCGTTCCATTCTGCCATTTCAGCCTCTATAGACTCTTTAACCACTTCAGTATTTAACATCCCTTCCCTTCTTTGGTCTACTTCTGATTTTTGGGGGTTCTTTGTAACATTTACAATTTTACTGTCGTCTATGTCACTGTAGTCCCATGGTATCTTACTACAACTATACCTTAATCCATCGGTGTAATCATCCTTAGCCTTGTTCTTAGGCGTTCCTACCTTTAAGGCTAAAAGTTCGTTCCTTAATGGTTGAAGTTCGGGAGTATCAAATATAAAGAGTTTGCTGTTCTTAAATAGTACATTTAGGATACCTTCTCCTAGATCGTGTGACTTTTCGGCTGGTTGAAGTCCTGGTATTACGCCCATAGAAATCATGCCAAAATCCTTGGCGTGCCAATCATAATATGAAGCGATTGGGTTTAACCCCTTAACCATCTCCATATATTTGTCTTGTATATCCTTATTGGTCGTGATTATTTTGTCCCCACGCCAGCCACGGAATATATAGCCTATTTTAAAATCATGTCTAACCGCCACCAATACGCACGCAGCAGGATGGTTCACACCACCACTACCTATATCTATACCTCCGTATATGTAGTAGTCTTTACCTATATCTATGGGCTTAACCATGTTAGTTGAAGGATCGAAACTTTCGTACACTCTACCTTCTGATATACCGAACTTACCATAAACCCTGGTCTGTACTTCTGCCAAAGTAGGATAACTATTGATAATCCTGTTAATTCTACGTTCTGTCCATGTACTAGGGGTGTCATCTTCATATTTCATACAATCAAAAAGAGATATTTGTTTCTTATATGCGTCTTTGAATAATTCCTTGTCTCCTTTTTCTTCCATAGCACATCGCCATTCTTCTTGGCATAATGTAGCCGTGAAAACCATGTTAAAATATCCGTCAGTTGCGTTAGTTCTACTTGTCACTTCGGAATACAAATCGTATGGTAACTCCTCATCTACGAAGCAAGCATAAACAGTCAATGATTGCAGGTTCATAGCCTTCTGGGAATAGAACTTAAAAACAATCATCACTCCACTATTAAAAGTAAGGGTTTCGATATTTCCGTTCTTATAAGTTTCTTTCCATCCATATATAGGATGATCTTTATACTTCCCACTTGGTAGGTACTTGCTCCACTTGACTTCAAACTCTACAGTAGCGGTTCCACCATCAGGGTATAGATACCAGAACAGGCGTGTCTTATCTGACTTCAAGCTCTCCCACTGGGAAGCCCAAAGAATAGGCCAAAGCTCAGGACTGGTAGCCCAAGTGATACATTTGATAATGTTCATTGAGCTTTTGCCAATTTGGTTTGCTGCCGTAAGAAGGCACATCTGATTTCTACAGTCTATGAACTCTCTTTGCCACATATACAGTCTATGGGCGTGTAGATGTGGCAGTCCTTCGGTTAGGTCTTTTTTCTGTTCTAAAAGGGCGAGTTTCTCCTTATATATGGATAACTCTTTGTCACTCACTTGCTTCGTTCTGATCGTTCTTTTCTGGATTTTCTTCTTTTTCTGCTGTTTTTACGTTTTCAATCTTTTTGCCTTTCAATAGGCAGATTATGTCCTCAATCGGAGTCGAAACGGCGATTTCGTTCTCTGGACTTTCCACATTGGCATACGTAATCTTACAACCCTTGGCTTCTTCCTCAATACTTGCGCAATGATCGGTATTGACCAAAATCTTCCTTTCACTACCTAGTCTTTTTAATGATAAAATCATTTTGCCTCCTTTTTCGTGTTTGTTATCGCTAAGGCTGGTATCTGACCGTCCAGCTCCTTAATGCGTTTTTCTATCTCCTCTAAACTCAGTTCATGTCCGATATTTACTCTTAATTCCTTACTTTCGCTCCTTTGTATTGGAGTACCCTGGAGCCTATCTTCCATTTGCTTAATAGTTCGTAGTTTTAAACTAGCCAGGGTGGTATCAAACCTCCCCTCTTTATCAACACACGGCTGGTCTAGTATTTCTTTTATGACCTTACTACCATACTGGCTTAGGATTGAATTAAGCCGAGCCTCATACTTCATTATAGGTTTAAGTATAAACGAAAACGAGTATTGGTTATTAATTAGGCGTGACATTTGAGAGCTTGTGCATATCCCGTCGATGATATTAGCCCTTAACATTTTTCGCCCACTACTTCGGGCGGTCCAATACTCTAGCCAGAACCCTTCTCTGACAGAAGTAAGAAGTTCTATATCCTCGTTAAAGTTCTTCTTCAGCTCGCTAACGTCCATGATAAAAATATCGCCTGGAATAGCAATCATTTTGTCTCGCATACCAAAATCCATACTATCAGCCAAGTCTGACTGACCCATAGATAAGACTACCGACCCATCAGAAGTCAAAACCTCCATTGGGGCATCAACTTTTACCTTATACTTTGTCTTATCTTTAGGAGGTCTACCCATAACTTAATATTTTCCTTGTTTTTTTTAAAAATGCAAGTACAATAGTTGTATTACTTTCTTTTAGGGGTGTAAATGCCAATTTACGATGTTCGGTGCGATAAATGTGGAGAGTTCGAGATATTCTCCAAGATGGACGAGCCGGTGCTATGCCCAAAATGCGGTAAACCAGCCATAAAGTTAGTAAGTGCCGTACAATTTGAGTTTAAATGCGCTATGGATACCTGGAGTGGTGGGAAATCAGGGATTAAAGGTGCAAGGAACATAAACGAAAGACCAAAAATGCCAAGAAAACAGGAGGATTAAAATGGCTAAGAAAGGAACACCAAAAAAAGACGGCTCAGGAAAAGGCAAAAGAGCAAATCAGGGACGTGGGGGTTGTAAAACAACTTCTAAAACAGGAAAAGGAAGATAAAAACAGGAGGAAGAATGAAACTAAGAGAAGCACTTAAACTTTACCACGGACTAGCAAAAGTAAAAGCTATTCCGAATACTAAGATTGCATACGCAATCGTTAAGAACGAAAAGATCCTTAAGCCATTAATTACTGACTTATCCCCAAAACCTACAGAAGAAATGAAGGCTTACTGGGCTGATTTGGGAAAATGCGAAACTACTGTAGCCAAGGAAGTGTGCAACAAAAAAAACACCAAGGTCCTAGAGAAAATAACCAAACTACAGGACGATTGGGAAAAAGAACTCGACGACAAAGACGTAACGCCGATGCTACATAAAGTCGAAGCTAAAGAATTTCCTGATAATTTAACAGCAGCACAAATAGAAATACTCGATTGCCTCGTCTAGTAAAACTAGACACCCTCCAGGCGGGTCACTCTCCCACACCCTTTTGTGGCCCGCCGAACATTCATAAGCCTTATTACCAGATACCGTCAGTAGCGTCTTTAGAAACCCCTAGCGTATCGTAAAGGTCTTTTATCATCCCTCCTTCTTCTCTGTATTTAATACGTTGCCAGGAACATAACGACCATCCGAAGTAAACTCACGAAAAACGTGCCCGCACTCGCACTTTTTTGGTACCCTCCTCGGAAGTTCCTTATTGCACTTCGGGCAGCGGATCTTCTTACGGCCTTGGGTGATGCGATCCGTCATTTGCATTTATTACCTCTTGTAAACAGTTATTACTTGTTCTATATCACCAGCTTCCGTCGCATTAAAGTTCTCAACAGTTACTTCTTTGAGTGGGCAATCAACATCTATGGTGTCAGGATTAACTGGCTTTTCTTCACTAAACTTTTGTCCCTTTTTTGAGCAAACATTATAATCGGCTGCTGAACAATTTTTAATACCAAATGTTAAATATCTACAATCCTTACACTTAACCATAATACAATTATCTAGTATCTTGGGCATTATTTCCCCTCCTTCTTAACCTTCGGACGCTCGATCCCCACTCCCTCTCCGTCACGAATTATCCGCCCCTCAACAGGCATACAACCACGCAACACGTCACACAGCTTGCCATGCTCCTCAACAAATCCCCTCGGAACCAGTATATCGTTATACTTCTTATTCCTACACTTATTAAACACAGCCGGCTCAAAATACTTAGTATGATCGCAACCACACACTCCGCAGACCAACTTACCAACACCTACCCCTACGCAAGTCGGAAAACACACCACTCTACCCTGCAACGTCACCTGGTACTTCCTAACACCCTTCTTCATACCCAATTTACCAAATAAGACGTAATCCAACTTACCCCTCTCCTTTACAATCTTGTCTACCTTCTCCTGGAACACAGAAACCTCGTTATCGGCACCGTTTGATACCTCGTTTCCCCCCAAACTCGTTATCCCCTCCTCGTTTCCCTTCGCAACTGCTCTGCACTCGTGGCTACAGAACTTTCCCCCCCCACGCTTTACGTCGCTCGGACTTCTGTTAAACTCCTTGCTACATACCTCGCAAATACACTTCATAAAGTACCTCCTACCTCGTTTCGCTCTCAACTTACCTCGTTATGGCTCGTTATCAATACAATGTCAAGTACTTAAAAAAAATAAAAAAAATATTTACGCCAGGGGGTATTACGTATACGTATACAGTTCCGCCCCCTACCCCCCTAGTCTGTTTTTTAGTTTTACTTTACATAATAGTACTTATGCGACACTCCTGGCGTGTGTAACCCGTTGATTATACTGGGAAACACTATTTTAGGATTAAAGACTAAACTAAAAACAGCTAGTTTTGACTAAACTTTGGGCAAACTGGGCAACTTTTTAGCTAGTTTACGGCCAATCCAGGACAGAAGTGCTTTCCTGAGTTTTTGCGAGTGAATTTTCTACGTCTTGCTTGTGTCCGGCCTTAGCTTGCTTTTTTTAGCTTGTTTAGTTCGTTTAGCCTAAACCCTTATAAGGAAGGATAAAGGCTTAGTACTTATAGAGCTTAAAAGGTAGGCTGGTTTTTATCCATAGTTTTACACTGATCCGCATTTAAGCCTTGAATTTGACCCTATTGCATTAATCCAATGGCCTGCTAGTAAGTGATCTATAATAGCTTCTGGCGTGTAATTGGTGACTAAACCACTTTTAGTTTAGTTTTTGCTATGGATACAACCTTTGTGGATATTACTAAACCAGCTTGTTTAGTGCTTTGTTGATTTTGTTACCTTTTTGCATAATAACTAAACAAGATTTAGTTTAGTTCATTGTATTACAATCTTGGCACAGTTCTTGCAATCCTATAATATATACATAAATATCTTTTTTTTTATCTTTATGCAAAATAATAGTAGACAAGGCATTTAACTTGTAGTACAATCTTTATATTGGGTAGAAAAAGGGAGGTAAAACAATGAGTAAAAACTTTAAGCATTTAGTTGAAGCGGTAGAGCTAAGGGGCTGTACAGTGAAAAGAATTGATTATTATGTTTGGGCTTTAAATGGTAAAAAGCTAATGTTTGATGAGTTTATCAAGGCTTGTAGGGGTATTGTTAAAAAGTATGGAATAAGAGACGATCTAAGACCTAAACTTTACCAAGGAGGGTATTAATTATGGAAATAAGAACATACAAGGTTTACAAGTTTGATGAGTTACCAAAGGACGGTCAACAAAAGGCTATTGAGAATCTATACGATATAAACGTCGATTATAACGATTGGTTTTATGATGAAGGCTTGTTACTGGAAGCGGATAAAAACGGGTTTTATTTTGTGTTTAAAGACATAGAATTTGACCTTTACAGGCAAAAATATAATATCCCGTTAGAAGTAAATGACGAAACGAAAGTTCTTGATGTTTTACTATCAAAGCCTAAATATAAGCATAAAAAGCTCATAAAGTCTTTACATAAGGCTGGTTTTATCTGTTTTGACAGCAGTATAAGCCTTTATTCCTATTCTACAAAACTTAAAAGACTTAACAAAATAATAGACGAACTAACAAGCGATTTTGACGAACTCCAAAGCGATCTTGCCTATAACGTGTTTAAACAGATAAAAAGTAATTATGAATATCTCACAAGCGAGGAACTTATAATCGAAACGATAAAAGCTAACGATTATGATTTTACTATACAGGGTAATATTGATTAGCCTTGATTTTATCCATTTAAGGGTAACAAGGCATTTTTTAGGGGCGTGATTATGAACTACTTATATAAGGGGTTGCAATATGTTTTAGGCTGGTTTGGGCTTGTTTTACTGTGTTTGGGGCTGGTTTTTAAGGAATTAGCTATATATTTTAAAAAAAAGGGGGATTTATGAAAAAAGTAGAATTAGAGAAAAAACTACAAGAAGCGAATCAGTACATTGAGGAGCTACAAGAAACTAATGTAAAACTAGACCATGATCTAAACGATGAAATTGTTGACCTTGTAAGGCAGAATGAGGATTTAGGGGCTTATCAGGACAAGTTTTATGACTTGGCTGGTAGTATTGAAACTGCTATTGACATGATAGAGGGGCGTGAACTTCAATACGGCGGTTTTAATGTTTTGGATATACTAAAAGACAATGATTTAAAAGATGTTGCATAATTAGGCTAGTTTTTACTAACAAAGGGGGGTTTTTATGGATAATTTTAAAACAAAGGTGATATTCAGAAAGTATAAAGACACAAAGGATATTTTGGCTGTTTTTCCTTATGATTTATACAATAACAATGGCAACATAACCGTATATCAACACATCGGGCAACATGGGGACGGTGACTACCATTTTTGTATAAGCCAAACAACACCAGCAACACCAAGCGAATATAATGATCTACAAAAAGAACTTGAAACTATGGGGTACAATTTAGAGATTGTTAAAAAACGTGTCTATAGTCAATATCTCACAGCATACTATCAAATATAAGGAGGTCTAATGTTTTTAATCTTGATCTATATAGCAGGGGTTTGTCTTATACCCTATGGGCTTATTGTAGGTAACTTGTTATTTACTTTGGCTGGTATTTGCTGTTTTGTGCTTATAAAACTATTAATTAGGGGGGTCTAAATGGAAATAAAGCATATTGGAGCGCTTATAATGTTAGGGTTGTATCTGTTAGGCTTGTATTTTTACATAAGGGGTAAAAAGTGAAAGTTAGTGTTACTATAAATTTATAAATTAAAACACAAGGGGGTATTATGGAACCAAGGAGAAAGTTAAGCCCGAATAGAAGGACTAAAACTATTCAAGTGAGGGTAACAGATCAGGAATACAAAGCGCTGTACAAAATTCATAAAATCGTGTCCGTAGCAGTTCGTGTTTGTATCAGGGAAAAACTAAAACTTAAAGTTAAAGACAACCCTTATAACATGACAGGTCGCTACAAAAAAGCTCTTTAGATAAGCAGTCAGAGCCAATACCAGTTTGAGCTTGGGGGGCATACCGAAATTAATATTATATAATTAATATTATTATATTTACAAAATAATAATTATATATTAATATTTATTATATAATATAAAAAGGAGGTACAAATGGAATTTGGCAAAGTAACAAAAATGACTAACGAAAAGTATCACTCAAAAGAGATGCAGGGGTTTATCTCAAAAGGGGATTTGGATCTTATCAACAAAGCCCCGTACATTTACAAAGACAAGTTAGATGGCAAGTACAAGGTAGAAGTATCTGATGCTATGGCTTTAGGCTCGTTTTTCCACACTCTTGTATTAGAGCCAGAACTAGCCGTAGATTACATTTCAGACAAAAAGGCTGTAGCTTATGGCAGTAGAGCTACAAAGGCTTACAAAGAGGCATTAGAGGGCTTAAAAACACAGAACCCTGGCAAGACCATAATCAAGGCAGAGGATTATAAAACTTGTGAGATTATGCTAGAGGCTTTGCGTGATAATAAACTGGCGTGTAGTTTGCTATCAAATGGCATAGCAGAGCAGACTTACCTGTGGAATAGTAATGGCACCCCTTGTAAATGTAGACCAGACTACTTGGTAGAGTTTAACGATAAGCTACTAGCCATAGATATTAAGACCACAAAAGATGCAAAGCAGTTTGAAAGAGCTATTGCTAATTTTAGGTATCATGTCCAGGCTGGTCACTACACAGAAGGCATACAAGAAATAGAAGGCAGAGAGGTCATGTTTATATTTATCGTGCAAGAAAAAGAATATCCTTTTGGGAATAGAATAATTGCCCTTAACGACATGACGCTAGAGCTTGGTGTAAAAGCTAGGCTTGAAAATCTTAATACACTTAGAAAATGTCAGGAAACAAGCCACTGGCCTAAGTATGAAAAGACTGACAAGCCTGAAATAGAGATAGTAGATGTGCCAAACTGGGCGTTTTATAATTTCGAGTTTGATAGGAAATAAACAGGAGGTTTAGATGGAAGTACTTGATTTAAAAAACTACGAATTGGTTAAGGACAGGATTATGAGGTTTCACAGAAAGTATCCTGACGGCAGAATTATTACCGTCATTGACTTGGTTGACGATGGCAAGGCGTGTTTATGTAAAGCGTTTCTATTCCTGAATGTTGAAGACCAGGCTAAAAACCTACCAAAAGCTACCGGCCTTGCTTACGAAAAAGAAGGGTTTAACACTATCAACATGAAGTCATGGATTGAAAACGGAGAAACCTCAGCTATAGGCCGAGCCATAGCCAACATGGGAATGGTAAAGAAAAACAGACCAAGTAGAGAGGAGATGGAAAAAGCAGGAAGTATCCAGGAATCTAAAGTAACACAGTTATTATTAGGAGGTAACAATGATCAAGATAAGCAAACTAACAAGGAATGAGATAACGACTAAGAACGGACCAGCCACAAAAATATTCATAACTACTGACAAGGGACAAAAGGCTAGTGGGTTTGAAAAACTAGGCATAACGGATAAGTGGCGAGAAGGCGATGAAGTTGATGCCCACATAGTAGAGCAGAACGGATATTTTAATATAGTTCTTGGTACGGGTAATCAGAATAGCCCTTCAAACGAACAGAAACCAGCCAAAACCGAGACTTCACAATCTGGCACATCTTTGTTGCTTGAAGCTATATTATGCGAAATTAAGGCAATCAGGGCGTTTCTGGAGGCAAACAATGGCAAAGGTTAAAACTACACAGGTATTCAATCCTGACATGAAGTTCTATGCACAGCTCAAACTGGTATGCAGAAAGAACGGCTACCTACTAGAGAGTATCAAGACACAGATATTCAATAAGGGTGTATTAGAGTACCTAAACACCAGGCTTGAAAATTGGCATGAATCCAAAACACCAGCCACCAGCGTCGGAGTAGAAGCTATAGATACGGAGGATTAGATGGAAAAAATAATCTGTTGGATTTTCGGGCATAAAAGAACTTATGAGGGGGCAGTCTACCAGATGCCATACACAGGCTATGGAAAGTATTATTGTTCTAGGTGTGGTATTGGTCTTAAGTGCCTTCACAAGGACGGAGCAGGCGATAACATGATAATTATATCAAGAATTAATAAATACACAAAAAAGGAAACAACTGTGTTTGATATAATAACAATGGAAACTTCCGCAACAATACAACGATGCTCCCAATGTGGATATGAAGCAACTTTTGATTACGATGAAATGGGTAAGAAAAGAAAAATGGAAGTGAACAGCATACATACAACTTGGGTAAACGAATGAAGAAAAAACATGGAGGTATTATGATGGAAAAAACACAAAAGAAGCCAGAATTAATAGAAGTTCCAATAAATAACTCTGATATGGTAGAAGTTATCGATGATATAGCTAATTACCTATTAGATTTATCTTGTAGAAAGGACACACCTGGAGGCGAAGAGAAATTGCTTACACACCTAAACGGTTATGCCAAAGGATTAAAAGTTATGGTGTCTAAAAAAGTTTGGTTTTTACCGACGGAAAATATTAAATAGATGGAGGTATTATGTTAGAAACTATAGAACGCCAGTTTGAGGTTGATGCTGAATGAGTGTAGCTCAGGTTGAAACATATTTGGACCTTGTACAATCAGGGTATCTTGTAGGGCGAAGGGGACAAGTCTATGATATACTCAAAGACAAGCCTATGATACTGCCAGAAATATGTAAAAAATTAAACCTTCCTATCAATAGTGTTTCGGGGAGGGTAACAGAACTTTTTAACAGAGGTTTACTTGAGATTGTAGGAGAAAAGAAGAATCCTTTTAGTGGTAAGCAAAACTCCTTGTATTTTGTTAAACAATTAAATCTTTTCTCTTAATAGTGAGGTCAAATTTGGATAAAACTAAAGAAAAAAGGAGTAGTTGGAATAAGGGCATCCCACATACCGAAGAAACCAAAAGAAAAATATCTGAAAAAGCTAAAGGGTGCAAAAGAACTTTTTCTGAAACACACAGAAAAAACCTTAGTAAAGCAGGAAAAGGTAGAAAGATGCCAGACCATGTTAGAGAAGCACTCCGCAAAGCTCATTTAAACAAAGTTATAACACAAGATACACGTAAAAAAATGAGTGAGTCTGGGAAAGGCAGGGTTTGCTCTATAGAGACTAGAAAAAAATTAAGTCAAGCTAATACAGGAAAAAAAATATCAGAAGAAACTAAAGCTAAAATTAGAGAAAAGAGAAAACTTCAAATTTGTTCTCAAAAAACAAAAATAAAAATGGGCAATTCTCGTAGGGGTAAAAAGCATACAGAAAAAGCTAAAAAAAAGATAGCAAATTCTCACAAAGGCAAACACCCAAGCCCAAAAGAACTTGAGCGTATTAGGCTAATGAATAAAGGAAGAAAACACCCACCAAGATCAGAAGAATATAGGCAAAAGTTTAGAGGAGCAAACAATCATGCTTGGAGAGGAGGAACAACTCTAATAACAGACAAAATAAGACTTAGTGATAAATATATAGAATGGAGGCAACAAATTTTTATACGTGATAATTTCACTTGTCAAAAATGTAAAAATAAATCTGGATGTAAGTTAAACGCCCACCACATAAAACCGTTTAGAATATTACTTAGGGAAGCCAGAGATTATATACCTCTTTTAGACTTGTATAGCGCTGCCATGATTTATACCCCAATGTGGAGCCTTAATAATGGACAGACATTGTGTGAAAGATGTCACAAAAAAACAAGGACATATGGAACTAGCAAGAGTTAGACAATTAGCTCTGTTTGTGGTATAATAACAAGGTGGGCTGGTTTTTAAACAGGAGGTTTTTATGAAGTGTTTAGCAATCTTAATGTTTTTAGTATCGACAAGTGTGATGGCTCAGACTTTGTATGCGCCAGATGGGACTTATCTGGGTAGGGTAAATAATAATAAATACGACCCAGACTCTATCAGTAATCCTTATGGGACTTACGGCAACAAATACTCGCCTAATAGTGTTAATAACCCATACGGAAGATATGGTAATAAATACTCAAACCAGTATTCTAGTCCGTACGGAAATTAATTATTTTATTTATTTGACTTTTTTTTTAAAGGGTGATTTAATTTTTTTATGCTAACGGTAACAAAATGTATCATTATTGGTTGTAACGACACTGGGATTTCTAATCCGTTAGCAACAGTGTCTTATAATATCAGGGTTAGGTTTTATGAGCCTAGCCCTGTTTATATTTGGAGGTAAGGGATGAAGATACTAGATAACGCTATTGTAACAATGTGTGGTGAGTGTGATATGGTAAAATACGATACTTTTACACAAACTAATATATGTTGCCACCCTAAAATGAACCATAAAACAGAAACAGTTTGTAATTGTGATATTTCCAAAGACTGTCCCTTACAGGATTGTGAGGTGATAGATTGGCTTACTTTCAAACCTAAACTCACAAGTGTTTTAAATATTGAATTTCCAAACGAAATATACACAGGAGACACAGAAATAGTCCAAAACCCTTATTTTGTGGCTTCTGAAGTATTTGGTTTTTTAGACAAAGAAATAAGCATAGAAAATTTGATGGAGGCAATTAATTGTTATGGCTAAAGATCCAGCTTTCTTGTTCTACTACCAAGATTTCTTTACAGGTGTTTCAGACCTAACTAATGAAGAAGTTGGGGCATATATCCGATGTTTATGTGTTCAATCATCAAAAGGTGGTATAACAGAAAAACATATGAAAATCATATGTAATTCAAGTGATGTTCATAATTCTATCAAAAACAAGTTCCGACCCCTGCCTAATTCTGATTTGCTACACAACGAAAGATTGGCGATTGAGGTTGAAAAGCGTAAAAACTATGTAATATCAAGGGCTTCTAACAGGAAAGGTAAGTTTAAGAATAAAAACATATGTAAATCATATGTTCCACATATGGAAGATGAAAATGAAGATGAAAATATAAAAGAAAATATAAATATAATCTTTGATGCTTATAAACAAATTAACTCAAAAGCTACTCTTACAGATAAGGGTCGTTTTAAGATTAAAGTTAGGCTTAAAAACATAGGTTTCCCAACCTGCCTAGATGCAATAGAAAAATTTATAGGCAATAGGTGGCGTATGGAAAACAACTCTGACAAGACTATAGCTTGGTTTTTTGCTTCAGATGAAAAGGTTATGGAGTGGATAGGTTTAAAACAAGACACGCCAAAAGCCAAGGTTGACATGGGGGACTTACTAAATGACTTGGAATAATTTTAATAGCCAGGCTTCACATGATTATAGGGCTATGAATAGGGGAAAGATAATACCATACCCTGTGGAGTTCTTGAACAGGACACTTAAAGGGGTTAGGCCAACAGATCTGGTGTTCTTTGGTGCGAGGCCAGGAGCCGGAAAAACACAGCTTGCCACCATGATGGCCCAGAATGTAAGCGAGCAAGGTTTAACTGCACACTACTTTGCACTTGAGGCAGACAAGGGTGAGATTGAAACCAGGCTACTATACACAGAGTTTGCCAAACTATATTACTCACAGAGTATCTATCCAGATCCTATAAACTTCAGAGATTTTAGTGATGGTGATTACGATGGAATCCACAGAGACTTTATAAAAAAGGCCAGCATAGAATGTAATAAAAAAATGCAGTACGTGAACATCATGTATCGAAAAGAAAACTTCACAGTAGATGATTTTGAAGATCAGGTTAATTCTATTAAGCATCACACCGACTGTATCATTCTGGATCATATACACCATTTTGATATGGACACCGACAGAGAAACACAGGAACTTAAAAAAATTGTTAAGCGAATGAGGGATATAAACATACTAATCCAGAAGCCAATAGTTTGTATTGCTCACTTCAGAAAGTCCGACAGAAAAACAATAGAGCTTTGCCCTGGTTTTGAGGAGTTGTATGGTAGCAGCGAGATAGCTAAAGAGGCTACACAGGTTATAACTATGTCTCCAGTGAGTAACGAAAAACTAGGCACCACATTAAGCTACGACTATAGCCCGACGTTATTTAGAATACCAAAGTTTAGAAAGTTTGGAGTAGTAGGAAACTTTGTGGGAATGTGTTTGTTTAATACCAAAGAAAATGTCTATCAGAAAAAGTTTGAGATATATAAACTTATAAAGTCTGGACAGGAATTAGAGAAAGTAGACGTACCATATTTTATGCAACCAAAGGAGGCAAAAGAAATTGAAGATCTTTGAAGGCACTATCGGTGATATAAAAAACATCGAGCCTGTTAGGAATAAAGAGAAGTATCACATATTAATAACTACACAAGATTGTGAGGTAGTATTAGAGGCTGATGTGAATACCTATCCTAATAGAAAGCCTTATACTTGTGACACACTAAAACAGGCACAAGACTATTGCGATATGATAATTGAAGGTCTAGAGGCTCACGAGAAAGAAATTAAAAAGGAGGATTAAAAATGAATAAAGAACTAAAAGAAAAATACCCAGAAGGTGTGTCGATTTCCGAGGCAGCGAGAAGAACTAACTCGTGCCCTAACAAAATCAGAAAGCTGATAGAGATGGGAGAAATCAAGCCTATCAAACGCACCAGGGTTAGATATACTTTCTACTTACTAATGCCACACGACCTAGAAGTTATAATGTCTTGGAAGGGGAAACGAGCCAAAATAGATAGATCTTTTTAGGGGGTGCCTATGGACCGTGCTATCGTTAGCTTATTACTTACTACTCTAATACTGCTATGCCTTGTTATTCATTATGGTATTAAGTCAGACAGGCTGGAAAATGAACTAGACACGACGAACAAGATGGTCAGGACAAATTGTGTTTGTCGTCCATATTGAGGAGGTAAAGTGAAAAAATATAAGGTACTAAACAAAGACAAGACTAGCCCGTTTAAAAACTTCAAGTACAAGCTAGGTAAAGAATATCATTGTCCAGAGATTGATATGTGTAAAAACAATGACTGTTCTTACGGACTGTATGCCACCAATTTAGAGGGCATATTGTATTCCAACCTATCCGATGGTAAGCAAGTTTACGAGTGTGAGGTGAGGGGTAAAGAGGTTGTTATAGACCAATTTAAACAGAGGTTTGAATACTTAAAATTGATTAGAAAAGTCCCGTTAAAAGAACTAGAACCGTTGCTTAAAAAGGAAAGCAAAAAATTGGGTTATGATTTGTATAGGGCTTTGATACCAGTTAATCCTTTAGCTTTTAAGCCAAGTAAGCCTACTAAAAAAGATATAGCAAACCTTAAAAAGTGGTACTCTGTGCGGGACTCTGTGGGGTACTCTGTGCGGGACTCTGTGGGGTACTCTGTGGGGGACGCTGTGCGGGACTCTGTGTGGGGCTCTGTGTGGTGCTCTGTGGGGGACGCTGTGTGGTGCTCTGTGGGGGACGCTGTGCGGGACTCTGTGTGGGCATATATATCAAGCCTATTTCCTGACATTAAGGAATGGAAGCATATAGACCACAAGAAAGGCATAAACCCTTTTCAGTCATGTATAGATTTATGGCACAGAGGCTTTGTACCAAGTTTTGACGGTGAGATTTGGAGGTTACATTCTGGTAAGAAAGCAGAGATAGTATTTGAAATACACAAAGACAAATTAAGGGAGGTAAAATGAAGTTAGAAAATATGAAAATAGATATGGGTGAAGGGCATATCATGGACATAAGAGCTTGCTCTGAGGCACTACCAGTTCTTTACAGAGAAGGTAATATTAAGGCTGTGCAGGAATATATGTTCTATATTAAAGAGGCTATGGATAAATTAAGTAAGGTAATCGGGGGTGAGAAGTAATGGAAAATAACAGCAAAGAACTAAAAACTCGTATCCTAGACCTTGAGGCAGCTCTGGAAGAATACACTGATAAGGATAGTATCGCTAGGCTACTGCTGTCAGGTGATAACTATGATAAGTGTTCTCACTGTGGAGCTATCCTTCCACTGTCTGAGTTGAGAAAGATTAGACACATGGACGGTGACGACGTAGAAGTAGAGCTATTATGTGAGAATTGCTGATGTTATATATAATCAGGTGGCACTTAAAAAGAATAGGTTATTATATGGGGGTATTATGAAGAAGTCTTGTGATAATTGCGGTAATATAGATAAGTATTGTGATATGTTTTCTAACTGTATGAATTGTATGTATGATAATAATCTACATGATAACTGGCAACCCAAACCTACAGACAAAGATCAGACAAAGGCAGAGGACAACAAGGTAAAGCTAAAAAGGCGTGAAACCTGTATGTATTGCGGTCAAAAGATTACAGCAGGACAGGAAGATAGGGATAATATTTGTGATTTTGAAAAATGTCCTACAGTTAATAATTACCGTATTAATTTAAAACAAATTCAACACCTACAATCCAAGTTAGACAAAGCGGTGGAGTTAATAAAAGGCTACTATCCTGATACTGATTATGCTGAAGGCGTTGACCACGAAGACTTTATTAAGGTTAAAAAAAGGTTAAACAAGCAAGCAGAGCAGTTCCTTAAGGACTGTAAGGGGGAGTAAATGATGAGTGATATACAAGATAAGCATATAGCTGACACTTTACGCAGAGATTATTTAGATTACATTGATGGTGTTATAAGTAAAAAGGATATGAAAAAATACCTTGAAGATTACTTTGAATGTTTTGAAGTGTGGGGTAGACTTAACCATTGTCTTTATGTTTTTGGAGTAATTATATTGTATGAAGTATCTACTAAAATATGGGAATTATTTTTATAGTCAAGCGACCTATAAGGGAGGAATAAATAATATGGGTAATCTATGTGATAAACATTATTTAATAGCAGAAGAAGCCTCTGAAGATGGCACAGTTGACAACTGTATTGTTTGTAACCTAGAGGAACAGCACAAGGCAGACAAAGCTCTATTAGATGAGGCTGTTGAGATAATGGAATATGTTGCTCATGGCAATGCTTCAGCTTTTAGTCCAGATAGACAAGATAGTTGGAGAAATGATGTTGTTTGTAAAGCAGAGCAATTCCTAGACAAAGTAAGCAAGGAGGAGCTATGAAGATAGACAAAGAGGCGAAGGATAAGATAATAGAACACTTGGAAATGCTGAATAATGGTTATACTGGCAGAAGTATGTTTAAATTTATCAACTCCATACCAGTAGATGATAGCCCTTTAACACTTCAAGAGTTGAAAGGGTATTGCACCAGAGAGAAAAACAAAGGTTGTAACGAATGTGAAATAGCGAAAGCCAAGCACGACATAAATTGCCTGTTTGACGTGGCACCTTGTTATTTAGATATAGATGCTATAACAGAGATAGTGAGGAAAAACAAATGAAGATACCAGACAATGCTATTGTAACAGTGAAAAGAGTGAAAGGTAAAAACTTTTCTTGTAATAATACTGGCAAAAGAAAAAAGTCGGATTATTATGAAACTCCTTATTCTATTACTAATCATATTCTTAACAGGGAACAGTTAATTCTCCCCATATTAGAACCTGCTTGTGGTAGCGGGGCAATAGTAAAGGTATTACACGAGAATGGATATTATCCTACTTATTATGATATAGATAAGAACTTTTTTACCGAAACAGCTAAGTTTGAGACAGTAATAACCAATCCTCCTTATTCACAGGCTTTTGAATTTATAAAAAAAGCCAAAGAAATTGCAACAAGTAAGATAATGTTTTTACTTCCTTTATCATATTTACATGGCAAAAAAAGGCTAGACTATATTTATTCAGATAATAAATTCCCATTAAAATGTATTTATGTGTTTTGCCGTTATCCAATGTTAGGTGAGAAATTAAGACAAGACGGTAAGTATAATACAGGCATGATGGTGTATGCGTGGTTTGTTTGGGACAAAGGATATGAAGGTGAACCAATAATTAGGTGGATAGACAATAATGATGATGTATTAAGGAGTAAGCTGGTCGGAGAGCAGCCCAATGAAGCGGTTAAGCAGGGAGGGGAGTAGATGAAATACAGAGCTGTTAAGACCGTTATAGACGGGTATAAGTTTGATAGCAAACTCGAAGCCAAACGCTATCAGGAACTTAATATGTTGTTTCAGAGGGGGCTTATAACAGAGCTTTCGTTGCAACCTAGATTTGAACTTCAACCAAAGTTTGAAAAGTTCGGCGTGAAGTATCGTAAGATAGAATATGTAGCCGACTTTATGTACAGAGATGCTTACCTTGAGACTGTCATTGAGGACTCCAAGGGATTTAAAACACCTATGTACCAGCTTAAGAAAAAACTATTCGAGTACACATATCCTAAACTAACGATTAGGGAAATTAATTAATATGGTCGTTCCCTGCGAGTTATGCGGTAAGCCAGCGACAGATAGACACCACTTGTTTTCTCAAACAAAGTGGGCAAGGAAGTTGTATGGTAAGCTCCTAGACAGGGGTGAAAATATAATGTATCTCTGTAATTTATGCCACTTGAATAAGCCGATACCAAAACTTACAGAGAGGGAGTTCGCTGAAAGATTGGGGATAAATGTCAGGTCTAAATTAGGGGGGGGATATGGCAAAGGATAGAAGGTGGCAGAATCTTGACAGCAGTTCGTGGATGAGATCTTACTATACAGACACTAACGATAATCTCAACTTGTATCTGGGTTTAATTAAAAGGAAGTTTATGCTAGATCCTGTGAAATGTTCGGCGTGTGAATCGTTAGACTTCACATTACAGAAAACAACTACTCGTGTCATCGCCAGGTGTACAAACTGTGGCAAGGCTAAACAAATTAATATGCAACAGTGGAAAAACTACAAGGTGTGTTCTATCAAAGCGCCAACCCAACCTTAAACAGTATAGCGTTATCTTTTGAGCCGGTGTTGTGCAAAAACCCACCACCTATGGCCCACCATGACGGCACGTACACAAAACTAGCCCCTACAAGACGTTCCTTGTCCCGTATGGTAAACCCTGCGTCTAGTGTTACAAACATCGCTCTAGGGTTGATTATGGTCTTTGTAGAGGCATCTGTGTTAGAGGTAGAGTCTGAAACAAAGTCTGTCGTAGATACACTTGAACCATCAGGCTTGGCAATCACCACAGTCTTCCCCTTGACCTTAACATATTCAGTCTTGGTTTCAATCTTAGTAATTATCTTGGTGTCTTTATAAAAATACCCCGCCAACAGACAGATAACCCCAACAATTATAAATTGAAACACTCTGTTATTTAACATTCTTATTCTCCTTTTTCAAGAGCCTTCTGTCCGACTTTTAGAATAGTACCAGCAGTTAGAAGGGTGGCAACCACACCAACGTGTTCTTTGGCCATCCATAAACTAGCCACAGCGATAGCACAAGCAGTGACATAACACAAGGCAACTAACACTCTGGCAATACTCGCCGTTCCTACGTCGCTAAACAATTCTTTTATATAATTCATAATACCTCCTAAGCCCCTCTCTCAACGTGAGGTGCATCTATAAATCTATCGTTAAATAATCTACCGTCTTTGTTAAAATCAAAACCAAACCTAAGCCTGGTACTAATCTTTTTTTCTTTATACATTTGCTCTGCTATGCCTCTAATAACACCAATAACGTAAGCAAACTGCGCCCATTTTTTCATATCTTTATTAGGCCAGCCAGAGGGATAAGGGAGTATGTCCGCAGCATCGCTTTTAACTTGTCCTAGCTTTAAGTTATGTTTTGAATTAGGCCATTTTAGTTTAGATTTTTTTTCATTAAAATACCTGTCCTGTGTATCTTTATCTCTGTCGCTTTCTATTATAGAAAAATCTACATAATGGATCGCTTCTCCAAGAACTAATTGAAGATCCTTGTGTAGTTTAAATAAATGGTTTTTTGATTTATATCCGAAACAATACATCAATCCTCCTTGTGTCTTAAGGCGCAGTCACGTCTTATATCGGCCTTGACATTTACTCGCTTAGTCTCACAATCTCCTCTGCATTTAGAGAACTCATCGGAGATAGATTCTGATAACCCATAAACTTTATCCTTGTTCTCGCCACATTCTGTAAAGCACTCGGTAATTCTATCATTGGTTTCCGAGATACTGTTTCTAATCTCGTATTTGAAGTTAGCGAAACCACTAAAGACATGGCGGATAACGAGGCCAATAACCAGCCCAACCACACTAGGCAGTATATCCAGAAGTTTTCCCCAGTCGAAATTTTCCATATCATTCCTTTTTACCTTCTGGCTTTTTGTTGTCTTCAGGCTTGTTTGGCTTAACCTCTACTGGCTTAATGTCCCCTTGTATTTCTTGGATTAGTTTAAAAACCTCTACATAAGAACCACTCCCTATGTAACCCAAAGCCTTGTTCAATACTTCGTCACTAATTGTAAATCTCATAATACCTCCTTAATATATAGTTGAGTCATGTATAGTTGTGTCTATAAGTTTGGTCTCAAACCCTGCTCTCGGTAAAGTTACCCTCAAGTTTATTCCACTGGGGTACCAGTCTGCTTGTGATAAGCGGTCTAATACGGCTTTATAAACACCTTTTCCTGCTTTGCTAATAGTTAGAATGAACGGTGTGTGGAGCTTATATTCTGTTATATTAGGATAGTTATCAATCATATATTGCCAAGTTTTGTAACTTTGAGCAGGATAATCTCCCGCATTATCAGGGATTGTGATAACTGAACTCCATTTACCGATATTTGTTCTTACTATATCGCCATTAATGTCTGTTGTTGTGTCTATTGTATTTACCCCATAAGCGTCTGTTAAAACAACTGTAGCTCCGTTTACTACTGTACCATCCGCTTCTTCTACATGAACATTTAATCTAAAGCCACTTATAATAGTTTGAGTAATACCTGCATGAGAAGCTACCCACGCTTTGCAATACCAATAAACCTGTGAAGGTACTAAATCTCCACGAAAAAACTTATTATCATACAAACGCAAAATCCTATTATAACCAGCGACAGGATAGAGTATATATACAAGGTCATAAGGATAACTATTAGCAACTTGTTCTATTCTTGTTAAAGTTAAATCAGTATACTGATAATAATACATTGATGCTATTCTATAATATACTTTTAAATCATCGAATACAGCTCCAGGATAAAACCCTAATGCGAAGTTTAAATCAACATTAAGTCTTTTAAGTTTAGAGGTTGCAACCATTCCTACACAAGAACTTACATAAGCGTAATGGTTTGAATCTTCTATCGCTAATTGTCCAGAAGCTACATAAATATATGCACTACTAAGATGTCTACCCCAAAAACCTGCATAAACTGAAGCGGGTGCGTTAGAAGTTACTCCATTATAAACAACAAAATTTCTAAGAGAATTATATCTACTACTTCTACCTAAAAAATAAATTGTACCACCACCTACTGGATAGTCTCCTGTATGACTTACGCCATCTGCTGCCATATTCCCTGTATAAAATCTTTCCATAGCCCATAATGATTGAGGGACAGCAAAAATACATATCTCTCTATCGGGGACTTTGAAATAAGTAGCACCTGTACTATACAACTGTAAAAAGAAAGTATATCCCATACATCTTTTGATACCTATTTTTGTTACATCCCCCACTTTATCCATATATTTCTCTTCTCCACCACCTAAACCTACAAGATAATCATAAATATTTTTAGGTGTGATAGGGTCAGCCCAAGTCCCCCCACTAAATCGTAACTCTGGTTGTCCTTGATGGAAATATGGAACTGTTGAATAAGTAGCTGCTCTATCGTCTTCGTCTATAGTTAACGGGAAATTAGCAACAGGTTGTGCGTAATAGCAATGTTGATTTCCGCTGTTCGTCCTTCCCCAGACATTAGTTTTAGCTACTCCCGCATCAGTAGTAGAATAGAAATCAGGGTCAGAATCTGTGTCTGCATAGAAATATACTATATAAAACTGTATGGCAGTAACACCTGTCGAAGGAGTATCTATAGTTATTTCAAAACTCTTGTCCACAGCGGTTGCAGTAAAATTTACTGTATTACTTGGTGCTGAAATCTGTCTACCATATCCTAAATTATAATAAGTACTTATCCCAAAAGTTCCACAAACACATACAGAATAAGTAGTACCTTCTACGAGGCTACCTCCTGCTTGTGGAATTATACTAATAACGGGTGCTACTGCTTCTTCTAATGTATAAGATTTAGCCATTAAGTTTTCCCACTTTTCTCATTTATCCTCCTTAAGTTAGTGTATATATTGGCATGTAGAAATCAGTGTCCGCCACCTGGTCTCCTGTGTCGTGTATTCCTATCTTTACATACCCTGCCAATGCAGCGCCTCCAACATCGCCTACTGCTACAATACTTCTGGTTATATCCGCTGCTGCTGCCTCACCCCTATATTCTATAAATGGCTGGTCTACGTCGTCTTGAATTAACCTCACAACTGGTCGTGCGCCTGTAGAGGAGTCCTGATATACGTCAAGTTTTGCTGCTGGGTCTGCGTATCCTATTCCAACTCGCCCGTTTGGTGTTAGAACAAGCTGGTCGTCGTTTTGTCCAGTAGCGTTCATTGTTTCAAACAACATCATTGTTGGGACATGAGAACTTGCAGCTCCACTTTGTCTTACTAATATATGCGCTCCCTGTCTGAAAATAGGAGTTGTGTTTACGCCATGCCAGTATATCCCTCCCAATTCTGTAGCCGTAGGTGTTTCAGTGATTGTCCCTTTAGTATCACTGTGAGATTTTCTAATTGTTATATATGGGTCGTAAGTTGTCTGGTCGTTGTATTCTGATATTATCATACCAGCTTGTGTATCCGTACCAGCGTCGGTTATCTCTATGTCCGCTTCTGGTGTTGGTTCACCTATGCCTAGCCTCTTGTTTGTGTCGTCCCAAATAAAAGCTGCGTCATCATCAATAGCCGCTGCTGTTTCAAAAGGTATCCTGCCTATGTTATACCCTGCGACAGTGTCTGTAAGCGCTAGGAACGTAGTTGCACCAGCAGCATCATCTACATATTGAGTAGTTGCTATTGCTAGAGCTGTACCGCCTGTTGGGTGAGCTGTCAATACTGCTAAGTCCGCTGCGTTATTTATAGTCAACGGAACATTAAATTCAGCGGTTCCAGCACTTGCATCTATTAGAAAAGCATTAACCTCTGCTCCTGTTTCTACTCTGAAATCATCTTGAGCGAGGTTTCCCCCATCTTCGTTTACTACCAATCCTGAAGCTATCGTCGATTGTCCCGAGCTACTTCCCCCGAAAGTCCCTACCCCATCAACTTCAAGAGCCGTTGAAGGAGTAGCAGTCCCTATACCAAGTCTTTTATTCGTATCATCCCAAAACAATTCCGTAGTTTCGGTATATGTCCACTTAGTATTACCGTTGTCCCAAAACAACAACTGCCCCTGGGCTGTGCCGTCGTCCAGAGTTCCTGATATTAAATCATCTACATATTTTTTGTTAGGTATGTCATCGTCACCGACAACTAATGTCTCGTAGTTTACTGCATCAACTGTAAGCAATCCTGCTGCCGTTATTTCAAGCCCTACATCAGTTATAGAATTACTATTTAATACCAAACTATGTGTGTTTACTGGGCCGCCTACTATATCTGCTCGCCCATTAGGATATATCTGTCCAGCTATACCTGTCCAGTGGTTGCGATAATCTACATAAGTTTTAACTGCATTTTGAGTTGGATATAAAATATCACTAATACCAAGAGCGACGTTAGTTGACTTGTTGGCTACGTCCTCTGGCGTGTAAGCTGCCGTGCCTATTACATTACCATTACCAACCAGCCAGCCATTAATATCAGTGTACGTTACGTTGTTTAAGATATTGTCTAGTGTGCCTGTTTTCTTAAGCCAGCTAGCACCATCTGAATAGTAGATACCTTTCTCGTGGTAGTTGACTAGCCATACACCACTAGAGTTTAAAACCAGACATATACGAAAAATATATTCAGCAGCAGAAGGTAGGTCTATCCAATGATCGACAGTTGGGATTTTTCCCCAGGGTGTTGATGAGTAAGTAACAGTCATTCATTATTACCTTTTCTTTTCCTTCTTCTTACCGCAAGGCATTGTTTACCTCTGAGTTCTTGCTAATATCATTCTCTCTATGGCATCATCCATACTTTCATTACCCTTTAATATTCCTTTCTCTCTCATTCTTATTTCTATCTCTTTTTCTATAGGGTCTGCATATTGTTTTTCTCTATCTGCGCCTAGTGTTGTGGCTGTTCTTAGAGTGGCTATTTCGGGTAAGCCTGTCTTTGCAAACGCACTTATGGCTCGGCCGACTTGTGGAGAACCTGATATAATTCGACTTCCAAGTTTGGCTGTTATAGCTCCAACGAGAGGAAGGGCTGGTCCACCTGATAATATTCTACCACCAGCGAGACCGAGCAACATATTATCAACTTCTGTTAATGCGCCTCTTTTTATTTCTGATTTTGTCTTTTTTAGTATTGGGTCTATTGCCTCTATTAACACTTGCAGCTCTTTGTTTCTTCCACGAAGCTGTTTGGCAACTGCTGGTCCATAGGTTTTCTCTATAGCTCTAACATAATTATCCTTTGTTCCTTTTGCAATATGTTTAGCTGCGGAATCAAAAAGATTCTTACCACCTTCAAGGCCGAACTCCCTAGAGTTGTCTGCTAATGCACCGAGGTAGTTTCTAGCTTCATCAAGTGTTAAATTGTCTGGGATACTGTCCTGCCAATTAGTCAAGATCTGCGCAGCATCGTCAGCTTTTGCTCCAGTTTTTAATGACTTACCATATCGGGATTCATCGCCCAAGTTTTTCATAGCTTTGCTAAACGCTTTTGTATCTATTAGTTCTTCTTTACGAAAAACACGAGTAGTAAAATCAGCTTCTTTAAAAAGACTCTCGTTAGTCTTAACTAGGTCATCTATTTTTCCTCTGACTTGACCGTATAGTTTACCATGTTCACCTGAGAATTTGTACTTATTGGCTAGTTCACTAAAAGGACGTTTACCTATCGCAACATCGCTGGTTGTTGAAACCTTGCGTAGTACCTCTGCGTCAACGTGCTTAAAGGGTACACGCTCGATGTATTTACCAAGGTCATCTCCTACAGCGCCGATAGGTGTAGCTGCTTTAGAGGTAGTCTTTACCGTAGTTCCTATACCAGCACCTTTGTAAAGATCGTCTAGCATATTTGCGGGCATCTCGGCTAGACCTTGCATAGCTTTAGCACTTAACTTTTTAGAAGAACCCAAAAACTTTGTGAAGGCATCTACAACAGCTTCTTTTGTTTTAGGAACTTCAGCCATCGCTTCTCTATAATATTTTGGTATAACCTTAAGTCCACGTTGCACAGCTTTATAGCTTGCTTTAGGATCTTTGACTAAAGAGACGGCCCCCTTAGAACCACCTTTTAAAAGTGGGGCAACTCCAGACCATACAAGAGGGTCCATAGCAAAGTCCTTGGCTAATCCCTCGCTTGGAGTTTGTCCGGCTAGGGCTTGCATATACATCTCTAATGCCTTTTTATTTAATTCAGCAGGACGAAGATTACTAATTCCACCTTCACCTGTCACAAGTTTTTTAGACGTAACAGCCAATCCCCTTAGAACATCAAAAATGGCTAGTGGGTTCTGGTTGGCTGTTGCTATTTTTTGTACTTCTATTTCTTCTGGTGTTGGCTCACGCCTAATACCACCAAAACTATAAGGACTGAATGTTAAATTTTCAAAAGCCATAATTAATCATCCTCTGGTGTTATTCTGTGAGTCATTCTTAGATTTATAATGTTGTCTATGGCTTGATTTCGTTCGTCACTTGATAGATTTGGAAAGCTCTTTTTAATTTCTTTTATCTGCCTAACGGCGTTATATTTTCCTTCTATTTCATCAGTAACACCAAGTACGTTTCTATATCTATCCTTAGTTTGTGTATAAACCCCACCCAATCTATCTTCACCCATATACCCTTTCATATACGGCTGGGCTGCTTGTGTTCTTTTTTTGCCATCAATCATTTTTGTAATAAATTCGTAAGTATTAACCCTACCTCTATCAATAGCACGCTTTAATGACGTAATGTATTCATCGCCTATTTTTACGTTTGGATCGCCAGCAAAGTAAGCCCTTAGTTTAGCGAAATCCACCCTTGCAGTTCTAGCAACAGCTCTGTCTACGTCCTGCTCTGTCAATCTCGATACTTCACTACCTAACCCTTTTGCTATAGTTGCAAGTTGGTTTGTAAACTCTGACAAGTTTCCAGAGGCAAGAGCATTGTCTAGCGAGCTATATGCAAGAGACTTCTTGTCCATGTCTGTTTCAAGTTCTTTAATATCCCTTTCTATTCTGTCATATCGTTTAAAATCTTGTTCTATGCCCTTACTTGTAGCGGATCTTGTTTGAGCTATTTTTTCAGCACTCTGCATCTTAAGTAGGGCCAACATATCTTTATTATCTGGCATTGTATATCCGGCTCGAGCTGCGTTTATTCTTTGCTCGTCTATGTCTTTAGTCTGGTCTTTGGTTAAATCCGCTCCCTGTTTATAAGGGTTTACGTTAGATATAAAATCTATAAACTGAGCCATCGGGCGTGTGACTTGGCTTTGTTTTTGGCGTGACTCTATGTCTCTTAGAAGCCTATCCTGTTCAGTTTTCTTTCTCGCTTGGTCGCCCTGTATCTGTTTCATGTACAATGCTATATTTGCCATTATTAACTCCTAAAATTAAACCCACTAGGATTTAGTGAATAACCGTTATACCCGCCTCCACCAGTATCTCCACCTTTACTATAATAATTCATAAGGAAATCATTAAAGCGTTTCTTCTCAGCTAGTTCGGCTGTTGCTATACCTGGAGCTGCAATAGCACTTGATATTTCCATACCAGCCTGTGCACCGGTCATTCCACCACCAAGGACAGCTCCCATAGTATCAACGCCACCGGCTTTTTCTCCGGCCTTGTATCCTGTCCACGGGGAGAACTTAATACCCATAGCTCTCGCTTTGTTTCGCTTCTCAGCTTCTTTGTTTGCCGACCTTGCACTCAGCCCACCTTTAATTGCACCGGCTACTCCCATTCCTACTGGTATCATCCAAGGCATAATTATTTACCTCCTAATTCTAATTCATAACCTAATTCATTTTTGCACTGTATTTCTTTGGCTATAGTAAAACCGAGCCTTTTAAAAAAGTTAATAGACTTCTTAAAGTCCTGTGATACTTGACCGAACAACTTGCTGTAGTTCTTTAAAATTTCTTTTAAGAAATTCCTACATGCTTTATAAAAAGCTATTGGATACTTATACACTTCTGTAGAAGTAAAAAACCAAACTAATCCTTTGCCGTCAATATTCATAACACCAAATACGCACACAGGTATCTTGTCTGCTAGTAATGTATATGTCACATCAGACTCTTTACAGTAATTAATAAGCTCATCATGTGCGGAACTGCCACCTGTAGCTGTTATTTCTTTTTCAATCTCTGGCAATATAAACCCCTTGATGTTTATTATGTCGTTGACTGTAGTTTCTCTAACCATCTCTTTCTCCTATGTGTATAAGTCTGACTGAAAACTATATGGGCTTGGACTTTCTGCGTAACTCTGCCTAGCGCTACTTTGTAACTGTTTCTGTAGTTTGAACTTGTCTAATTCAAACCCTCTAGCCCCACTTCTTTCTGCTAGAGCCTTATCTATATTAAACTGTTTAGTATCCTGACCGTAACGCTGTTCCGTAGTTGCTTGTTGTAGATATGGATTCCACATACTTGTTCCTGTTGTTGCAAGACCTGAATACAAACCAGGTAGGCTAGACAATAGGTTTTGTTTATAAGCAGCGTCACTTGCTCCAATCCCTGCTCTACTCTCTGCTCCACCCCTGGCTATGTTCTGACCAGCAAATAGCCCAGAAACACCAGTACCCCTAATCATTCTCTCTCTTGCCCCTGAGTCGTACCCACCAGAACTTGCTAGTCCTGATAAGCCTGTCGCTCTAGCGCCTGCTATTCGGTCTTGTAGTGTGTCTCTTTGCCCCGCTTCCTCTAGTCTCTGCTGTTCCATCTGAGCAGTTGCGTAAGGAGAGAATCCAGTGTCTCTTGCTATACCGGCTAGTTCGTCGGCACCACCCATGGCTTTTTCCAAGCCTGGTAGTCCGTACTGTTCCACTATATCTCTGTACTCACCAAGAATACTATCAGGGTCTGTCATTTGGTATGGGGATTTTAGAAGGCCAGTTGCAGGGTCAATCTGAGAATCATACCCAGGCATATCTTCCATTTCTCTTTCGCCAAAACCCTTGGCTGCTGTTTCCTCTGCTGTCTGCCCTGTATATCCTTGGCCCCTAGCTTCGTTTAGACTTTCTGCGTCGGGGTAAGCACCAAGCGACTCTGCAAATGTTCCGAAATCTTGTTCAGAAATAGGTCTTGGATTACCGTCCTTTGTTAAAAGTGGCTGGCCATTTACTGTGGCACGCGGAACTGGATACCCTATAAATTCTATTTTTGCTCCATCACTTGTATAATATGCCATGATTACCTCGCTATGCTATCGACTCGTCATAAAAACTCATATCGGGTCTGATGTCTGTCGTGTCGTCAGGGACTCTCTTTCCGAGTGTAGCCAACATCTGACCAATCTGTTCGTCTCTCATTGTCTTAACTATTTGTAGTGACGGGTTGTCGGGTTCTTTGCTAAGACACCGAAACTTAACGTCACTGACAACCACGTTATCAAACTCCTCTGGAATATCTAATACATCAGCGTCTAATGCTAGTTCTTTAGGTCGCCTGTAATAATAAACCTGAACCACATCGGCCTCTGTAGCCTTTGCGTTAGGATAAAGTTTTACCACTTCAGTAAGGCCGTTATTTACCAGCCTATACCTATAGTAATCAGCAGAAGTTATGTAAGGAATTTCGTCTATATTATGTAAGCGGTTTATTTTGTATTTGTCTGAGTTGTTATCATAAAGCAATCTTCGTATTTTATTAACGTACATATTTGCTGGTAATGGATACTCGGAAGTACCAGCCACCAACGATATAGACCCAATCGTAAAATAATAATCTTCATATAAATTATGTATATATGATGCGACTAATTTTACGCTATCGGATATATGTCCGTTGATTTCGGCCGGTGTTATAAATCCAGAACCCTTGACGTAACTACCACTTGTGGATAGTAAATCGAGTTCTAGTTGTACCTTCTCTCTAATTTCTTGTCTGGTTTTTGCCATTAAGCACACTCCTTGGAGATTACTTTCTGGCTAGAAAGGGTGTAGGGATAGTTATTATTTTCCATACAAAACACTATAAAAGCAAGCATTATTTTACTTCCTCCCGTATCTTGTCCTTGCCATCTAGCCATGCCTTTACTATAGGCTCGTTTGCAAACTCCTTGGCTAGGATTTCTATAACCTTTTCTTTTAGGTAGTCGGTTTCCTTTTCGTATCGTGCCTTTCTACACTCTGCCATTTTATTTTACCTCGTCTACTTATTTTTTTACTACCGTGAGTTTATCACCAAGTCTTTCTATCGCAATTTTTCTAGTTTCATTATATATCATCTGTTCTTCTTGCTGTATCAAAAGTTCTTCTTCTGTTGGTGGTTTAGGTTCTGGTTGTTTTTCTGGTTCTGGTATATTTTCTACTATCCACTTACCATCTATAAATCTTATAAATTGCTTATCTGTAAAAGTAGGAGGTTTTGTTAATGTTGTATTAGGTGGATACATATAAATATTTTTATCAGCTTTTTTACTTTCTAATGGGTCAAGTTGTAAATCCACTACTCCCACAAACTCTTTAGTTTCACTTGAATAACAATAACCTATCATAAATCACCTCTCTAATATTTTATAATATGATGTACGCCGTAAGCCTTACCTGATGTTTCAGTACCAGTACGTGGGGTTCCGTTTGTCCCGTCAGTGTACGGGCTGTATATTCCGACGTACCCTTGCCCTGCTGGATTTGCAGTACAACCAGCTATACCTGTTAAAGCCCCTGGTATAATGTGGCCACCAGCGCCCATCCAGTTCTTCCCACCAGCGCCATAGTTTCTTAATTCGTGAGAATGCCCTTGTCCTTTATCATCAACTTTTGTAGCTAATGCAATAACTGTGTTACTTACAAAAGCCGTAGGAGTTCCAACTCCTCTTAATGTTGCTGACCTTAAATCTGGTATATTAAAAGTTGTACTTCCATCACCAGCACCCCAAACAGTCCCTATCGCTGCGAATAAAGCTGCATAAGTTGCTCTACTAATTGCACTACCATCGCAATCCAAATATCCAGTAGGAATGTCAGCTCCTGCCCAAGCACCTGTAAATCCTGCTGGAACCGCTAGACCGCCAACTGGTACAGCCAGCCCGTTTTTCAAAGTCTTACTATCAACACCGTCCCATTGAGGTATGTTATTGTTTGTATTTGTTGCAGGGCCTAAAACATCACCAATACCACCGCCAGTCTCCTGACCGCCGTTTAGATAATCTTGTACAGTTTTGAAAAGCTCTTGTAAGATAAAACTATCAACCTCACCTTCTTTAATAAGAGGATTAAGGTCTAGGTTTATCATACGTTTCCACCACTATCTTCTGTATTATATGGCTTGAATTTGTTGCCAAGAACTGCGGTATAGATTGAATAAGAAGGGATTTCTATTAATTCATTTTTGGCATATCCCATAACACGCCACTTTTTACTTCCACCACTAGGCGGAGCAACAGGTGTTGCCATTAAAATATTATCACCATCTTCTCGTACTGTGACTTCGTATCCCTGAACATAATCGTCATCTTCAAAGTATATCCAGTATCCTTTTATATCTGTGTTCCAATCATAATCAGCGGGCGTGTCGAGAGTCACCCTCATTGGTGTTGCAGTATCATCAACTGTAGCGGTACATCTATCGTCACTCTTTTCTATCTCTGTCCAAGCAGGGCTTATTCTGACTTGCTTGGTATAAAACCTTACGTTACCACCAGCAGGGAAATATCGGATTTCTTCAATGTCTTCCGTATTGAGCCATTCAAACCCTGGCGTTCCCCAGGGAATATATCTACCGCCCCAAATAATTCCGTCTCTACGTCTGATTTCTGGCATGGTCGAAAAGTTCTTGTACCCGTTATTAGCACTACTAACCAGGACCGAAACATCACTTATGTTCTTAATCCTAACCATTATCTTTCCACCATACTTTTTGGCTTCTTTTGTGCCTGCAAAAAGTTCAGTTGAAATATAATCGTAAGGTATATGTTTGTTGCTCCAATCAACAGGCATAACACCTGTAAACTCTGGCCTTGTATCATTTCTATATAGCCAATCGTGTTTATATATTATCCCGTATTTATCTCCTCTTATAAGATCCCCACTACTATCAACCAACAAAGCAGTTGGAAAAAATATAGAAGGATTAGACCAAGTGGTAAAACAACTCTCGCCCCTAATCCCTTTCTTTTCATCCAACACGAACAGGGTGTCATTTTCAGTCCCACTTGCACAAGCCCAATAAACTAAGCCATTAACCTTGTCATAAGCAGATACTATAGACTCACCCTTGCCGTCTTTTATTAAACTCTGATAAGTCTTAAGAAAACTATCTGAGATTAAAAACGCCCTATAACCATCTGTATAGGCAAAGCCCTGGTTGCTGGCAAATACTAGCCCTGCGTCTAATTGGATAATAGAATTATTAGATTCGCACCCTATTGTAGAAGAAATAAGAGTTTTTACAACCGTTCCTGAGCCATCATCTGCATACACGCCCTCAACTCTCCAGCATTTATCTTTAGCAAATACTATTGGGAATGTTCTTATGTATGACAGTCCTGTAATATCTGAATCGAAATCTTTATATGAATCCTCTGGGCAACTGTCAATATCACCAGTTTTAGAAAGTCTTAGTCTAAAGCCCTTCTCCTCTCCGGCTTCCTTTATATTAGCGTAATACCCTGTTCCTTCAACGACAGCAACATACTTAGCCAAAGGTGGCTCGTCATTATCAAGTACCCCACCCTCGGCATATAAGGATAATTCAGCTAAAAGATCTGCGTCTGTCATGTTATCCGTAAAAGTAGTCGTTGCGTTAGTAACATCTCCAACCTTATATGATGCAGTCCCGCCATCCTCTGTTCTGTATATATATATTTTAAGTGTAGTCATGTCGTAGTTAAGAGTGGTTCCGTTAGCCAAAACTGGTAGAATGGTAAAGTCTACAGTATTAGCTCCACTGAGCGCACCGTTCGATGTTACTGTCACATACTCTACACCACCAAAATCCTCATACACCACACTGCCTACATTGTACTGGTAGAAGTAACAAAACGCATATAGATACGAATTGGCTCCAGCACCAGCACTAGGCGTGGCAATAACCGCAGATATGTCAATTCTAGGAAGCCCTGCTGTCCTTACTTGCCATACACCAACAGCATCTTTATAAACCTTTACCGGCTTGGCATAAGCGTTGTTTGAAAATAGTATGTGATTTTGCCACAGAGTATGAGAGAATTTATTGATTTCTAATCCAACATCAAAGGCTTGATTATTGGTAGGTCCCTTAAGTTCGGTGATTGGACTACCTATGTTATATATATGCCTTGCTGACAGGGCAAATTTGTCACCTTCTTCTATTAAATATCTTAAGGCTTTATTATTTGGTATCCAAAAGTTAGTATTATCTATAACCCTAGAACCAGGACGTTTAAGCAAACCACCTTCGTCAGATATTAGAAAGTTGTCTAATCTCTCGGCTTGGTTTTCCTTGCCTAACTTAATATTATCGGTTATTCCACCACTGAAATCGGATATGACCACTAAACATACCTCACCGTAAACTCTATAGTATTATCATTAGAGAAAATATCAAAAGTACTTATACTTGTCCTAATAACTACAGGATACCAAAGCTCATTAACCGCAGGTCCTGCGGTTATAATAAACTGCATAAGGACATTATTAAACTCAAACCCTAGAGGCATCGTAACATTCTGGGAATATATCCCCACCCCTACTAATACCCACGCACTTGCGTCAACATCTCGGCTGGTTTTAATAAATGATGGGGAGGTAATAAGAGACGAGTTTACTCCGTCGTGGGTATGGTCGTTTAATAGCTGGGCGTTAGTATTAGTATTAGTCATCCATGCGGTTGAACTCTCATCACCAGCGTCGTTTAATATAAATCCGTACCCTAAAACTATCATGTCAAATCTCCTTTAGCCAAGCGAATATCTTTCTTTTGTACATATATCTCAAATTATGCTGGTTCTTATTGGCTTCTTTTTCAAAACAAATATTATGATATGCTTTCATGTGGCTGTACTTAAATCTATTGTATAAATAATGTAGAACATAAATAACATAGAACCCAACAATAAGTGTTTCTATCTGTTGCTCAAAATGTATTCTTTCGTGATTGATTAGAACGTCATCAACCTCATCTCTTAATATTATAAAAGGAAATAGAATAACGCCGTCTATTTTAAAGCGGTTTAAATCGTTCAACAAATCACATATCCAATTACATCTTATAATCATCTTGTCTCCTATGGATAAATAAGGACGTCTGTACTTCCTGCGTCTCCGGCTGTTCCGGCTGAACCATCAGCAGGGGGGTTAGTTCCGTGTACAAAACCTACACCCTTTGTACCTCCAGCCCCAGCACCACCACCTGTCACAGTCATTGTAGGAGCAACATCTCCACCAGACCAAGGTGCGTTAGCTAGACGAATAACGAGTTTACCAGCAGAACCACCAGCCCCACCGCCACCGCCTCCGCCAGCAGCTCCACCAAGAGCAGCATCACCATTACCACCGTTACCTCCAGCAACACCATTACTGCCCTCAACGGTTATAGTTCCATCTGTACCATCAAAAGTACCCCCACATCTTATATATAAAT
>Ga0222637_1000145_pt1 | contig 39244 bp, 34 predicted proteins | sample AntAcemetagen143_FD_181149 | JGI IMG/M metagenome (GOLD analysis project Ga0222637, IMG submission 181149) | Saline water microbial communities from Ace Lake, Antarctica - #143 | ecosystem: Environmental > Aquatic > Non-marine Saline and Alkaline > Saline | place: Antarctica: Ace Lake...
ATGCACACAGGCAAATTTTTCTTTTCCAGCAATCATTACGCGGCAACCTCCGCACATACCCGTACCATCAATCATAATTGGATTCAAACTCACTTCTGTTTTAATCTTATGTTCCTTTGTGGTTAAGGCAACGAATTTCATCATAATCACCGGACCCACCGCATAAACATAGTCTATTTTTTCACCTCGGGAAATAACTTCTTTTAAAGCATCTGTCACTAATCCCTTGCCACCTGCGGAGCCATCATCTGTAGTAATAATTAATTCATCGGCTATAGCTTCTACTTCCTGAGTTAAAATAAGAGCATCTTTATCTCTGGCTCCAATAATAGCGATTACTGCATTGCCTGCTTCCTTTAAAGCCTTTAAAACTGGAAATAAAACAGCCGTTCCTACACCACCACCAATAACTACACAGCGGCCAAAATTCTCAATTAAGGTAGGATTGCCAAGAGGGCCGGCAACATCTAAAATTTTATCACCTACATTTAATTCAGATAATAAGGTCGTGGTCTTACCTACTACCTGAAAGATAATATCCACTGTCCCTTTATCAGCATCAGAGCCCATAATGGTTAAAGGAATCCTTTCTCCTTTATCGTGAACCCTGAGTATTAAAAACTGGCCTGGTTTTCTGGCTTCAGCCAATTCTTTATTTTCAAAAGTAAGCTGAACGATGTCTTTTGATATCTTTTTTTTAGCAACTATTTTATTCATTTAATCTCACCTCTTCTTACAAAAATAGTAATTAATAAAAAAGCAGACAGTATTATCTGCCTGCCTAAGAAACTCCCTTGTGCCCTAAGCAAAATAAATAGGTATACTAATCATTTTACTTATATTCCAAATTATGTCAATAATTTTCTAAAAAAGCATCACTTAATAAAATCAACATAAAAAGCTATCATTAAAGCTACAGCTGAAAGGCAAAAGATAAACAAATAATTTATTTGTTCTTTTTTAGAAGTTAAGCTACAAAGAATACTTTCTATTAATCCATAATCTTCTTCTGTTAACTCTTTTTTAGATTTTAACTTATCTAGTATATTATATTGTTTGATTTCATATGTTCTTTTTTTAAGTATTCTATATTTATATACAAAAAACACTAAAAAGCCGCTAACACCTACATACCAGGATATTTTTCCATAAACAGAATCAAGGTGAGCCAAAAGAGTTACAGCTCTAATTGCAATAGCCGCAATTATCCCCGTAATAAAGAAAATCCAAGAGATAAAACCATCTTTACATTTAGAATAATATTTACAATTTAAGCATTTCTGATTATGCATATTTTGATATATCCATAAAATTATTTACATTATCAATTTTTTTGTTTAATTATGTTAGTTTTATTATATAAAAAAACACACTTTTGCATAGAAAAAATAAGCAGGTCATTTTCTACCTGCTTATTGTGTCTTCTTGACAATAATAAATATTGTAAAAAAAGAACTTATTTTTCTTTTAATGTCTCCCGCTGATGTCTAATCACCTTAGCTTGAACCATATAAATTACATCCTCAGCTATATAAGTTGCATGGTCACAAATTCTCTCTAAATGACGGCTTATTAATAATAAAGGAACAACTCGAGGAGCAGTTGAGCCGTCTTTAACCATATAATCATTGATAAGTTCCTTATGAATTACATTTCTTAACTTATCGGCTTCAGAATCAGATAAAACAACTTTTTTAGCCCGTTCTTCATCATGATTAACAAAGGCATCAATAGCCTCTTTAACCATTTTTCTGGCTAAGTCTGAAAGTTTGGGAATATCAATTAAAGGTTTTAGGTGAGGCTGATCTCCCATTTCAATTACTCTTTGAGAAACATTTACTGCCAAATCAGCGATTCTTTCTAATTCAGCATTAATCTTCATGCCGGTAGTAATGAAACGTAAATCACCCGCAACCGGCTGATGAAGGGCTAAAAGTTCTATAGCACTTTCTTCTATTTCAATTTCTTTTCTATCTATTTCTTTATCTTTCTCGATAACATTTTGGGCCAGTTTAACATCTTTATTTTTAAGCGCCTCGGTGGACTTCAAAATAGACTCTTCGGTTAAAGTTGCCATTTTAAGCAACTCTGAATTTAATTTTTTTAAATCTTCATCAAAATGCCTTTCCATAATTCCTCCTTATATAATTTCTTCTTTTTTCTGTTTTACCAATATATCAACATTAGACTTTATTTGATTTCTTATCCAAATCTCCCAGTCACGTAATCTTCAGTTACTTTATTTGCTGGATTAGTAAATATCTTATTTGTATCATCATATTCAAGAAGCTCACCTAACATCATAAAAGCCGTATAATCTGAAATCCTGGCCGCCTGCTGCATGTTGTGCGTTACAATAATTATAGTATAATCCTTTTTCAGCTCTAAAATCAATTCTTCTATTTTTGCCGTTGAAATCGGGTCTAAACTGGCACAGGGTTCATCGAATAAAATTACTTCCGGCTCTATAGTCAGACAGCGAGCAATGCATAATCTCTGCTGTTGTCCGCCTGATAAACCCAGGGCATTAGTATGAAGCCTATCTTTGACTTCTTTCCACAGGGCTGCTTTTTTAAGTGAATCAATTACTTTCTCTTCTATAAAAGTTTTATTTCGAATTCCGTTTACCTTAAGGCCATAACTTAAATTCTCAAAAATACTCTTAGGAAAGGGGTTGGGTTTTTGAAAAACCATACCTATACGGCGTCTTAATTCAATAGCATCGGCATTCAAGCCATAAATGTTATTGCCGTTAAACATTACCTTACCGCAAAAACTGGTATTAGGTATAAGTTCGTTCATGCGGTTTATCAGCCTTATAAAGGTTGATTTGCCGCAGCCTGAAGGGCCGATAATAGCTGTTACTTTCTTCTCATAAATATCCATATTGACATTTTTTAATGCCTGGGAACTGCCGTAAAAAAAGTTTACATTTTCTGCCTTAAGTTTTATTGCATTACTTTCCATAATAACTCCTTTGCTTCTGGCGAATAAATATTGCCAAACCTGAAATTGAAAGTATCATTATAATTAATATTAAAGCGCATCCGTAAGCTATCTGAGTCTGAGCTTCGGGATGTGTTCCTTCAGTCATAAGCGCGTAAATATGATACGGCAACGCCATAACTTCTGAAAATATAGAATCAGGATATCCTCTTGTATAAAAAGTGGCAGCTGTAAATAATATAGGCGCTGTTTCACCAGCCGCGCGGCCAACACTTAAAATAATACCGGTTAGGATACCCGGTAAAGCCGCCGGAATAACTATCCTTCTTATGGTTTGCCAGTGACTGGCCCCCAAAGCTAATGAGGCTTCTCTGTATGATTGAGGTACTGTAATAAAAGCTTCCTGAGCCGTGGAAATTATCTGAGGAAGTATCATTATCCCCAGAGTTAAACTACCCGCTAAAATAGAAACCCCGAAACCAAAGAATTTTACAAAAACAACGAAACCAAAAAGGCCAAAAACAATCGAGGGCACACCGGCTAAATTATTAATACTCATCCTTATAATATTTACCACAAAACTCTTTGGGCTGTATTCACATAAATATAAAGCACAGGCCAGGCCCAGAGGAACTGAAAAGATAATAGCTCCCAGGGTTAGATATAAAGTTCCTATTATAGCCGGAGCTACTCCGCCCTTGGTCATGGCTTCTCGCGGCGCTTGAGTTAAAAATTCCCAATTTATAACTCCAATGCCTCTGGAAAAAACAAAATATATAATTGACCCCAAGAAAAATATGGTAGTCAGAATACATAAAAAAAGCGCAAAAAAACCAAGATTTTGGATTAGTTTATTTTTCATCTGCCAAGACCTAACTTTAATCTAAATTTACGGCTCATCAGTTCAGCGATCACATTAAATGTGAAAGTTATTAAAAACAATATAAGCGCGATTGCAAATAACGCGTGATAATGCATACCGCCCACAACGGCTTCGCCCATTTCAGCCGCGATTGTAGCTGTCATCGGCCGTACCGGTTGAAAAAATGTACGCGGAATAACCGCCGCGCCCCCGGTAACCATTAAAACAGTCATAGTCTCACCAACCGCCCTACTCATCCCTAAAATAATAGCCGTTGATATTCCCGAACCTGCAGCCGGCATAATAACGTTAATAAGTGTCTGCCAGCGGTTGGCCCCGACAGCGTAAGAGGCTTCTCTAAATGACTGAGGTACTGCTGATAAGGCATCTTCAGTTATACTGCAGACAGTCGGTGTGGCCATTACCCCTAAGATAAGGCTGCCTGTAAAGGCACATAGTCCTACAGGAATATTTAAAAGTTTTTGCAGGTAAGGAGCAACGATTACCATTCCAAAAAAACCGTAAACAATAGACGGTACAGCGGCTAATAATTCAATTAGAGGTTTTAATATGGAACGCTGCCTATTATTGGCAATTTCATGAACATACAATGCGCTTCCTACTCCCAAGGGTACACAGACCACTAAAGCGCCACCAACTACCCAGAATGTTCCTAAAATTAAAGGAAGAATTCCGTAATCAGGGTTAGCTTCATCTGTTGGGTACCATTCTCTGCCAGCTATAAAATCAAGGAAACCTACCTCTTTGAAAACAGGAAGGCCTTCTTTAAACAAAACGATAATAATCCCTAATAAGAATATTAGCGACGAAAATGCCAGTATACTAAAAATCCACTTATATATTTTTTCTCTTGTATTATTCATATAATTTTAAAATCATCTTGTTCTTTATCAATTTATTGATCGCATATAAAATGCCTTATAAACGTTTAAGCACGGCGGAGCTACTCTGACCCCGCCGTACCCTTGGAGGAAAGTAAGAAAAATATCCTACTTATTTAAGGCCTATATAGCCTTCTTTCTCAATTAGCTGCTGCCCTTCCTTACTTAAAACAAAATCCAGATAGGCTTTAATAGCACCTGCAGGCTTACCGTTAGTGTACATAAATAACGGCCTGGCGAGAGGGTATTCACCGGTTAAAACTGTTTCTTTTCTACATTCGATTTTATTTACAGTTATTGCCTTTACATTGCCTGAGACATAACCTAAACCAACATACCCAATAGCACCCGGTGTCTTAGCAACAGTCTGAGCTACGGCCTGATTAGAAGCGCTCAAAAGCGCATCAGGTCTAACCCTAGCCTTACTTAGAGCTAAACTATTAAAAGCTTCAAAGGTGCCGCTGGCACTATCCCGAGAGATAACAACTATTTGGCCACCCGAACCACCAACGTCTGACCAGTTAGAAATCTTACCGGTATAAATAGCTTTTATCTGATCTATGCTCAGATTTTTTAAGCTATTTGAATTATTTACAATTACGGCTATGCCGTCCATAGCCACAACATTAGCCTTAGGAGTAACCCCGTTTGAGACTGCTTTTTTGAGCTCTTTATCTTTAATTGCCCGAGAAGCAGCAGCTATATCTGTAGTTCCATCAACCAAAGCGGCCATTCCAACTCCGGATCCACCACCCTGCACAGACATATTCACACCTGAATTTTTACTCATAAAAACCTCAGCGGTTCTCTGAGCTATAGGTAGCACTGTAGTTGAACCCTTAATTATAATCTGATCAGAAGCAAGAGAAACACTGCTTACTAGACCCAGAACAATTAAAGCCAATACTACAGCTACCGTTAATTTGCTCTTTTTCATTTTTCTTATAATACTTTTCATTTAAGATTCGCTCCTTAGTTTATGTACTTAGAATTTGAAGACTAAGTCAGTCTGAAATAAATGTTCAACATCGGCTGGATTCATGAAGTAGGTATACGGTGCTTCATTAATAATCTTCAGTGGTCGTGAATAATAATAATCAAAACCTAAAGTCAGATTTTTGGCTAAGCCATAAGCAAGAGAAACTTCATGAGCCTCTAAGTTGGTCCCATAACCACCCCAAACATCTGAATCAGGCAGGGCATCTATCCAGGCATCAGTTCCAAGATTTCTATAGCTGTACTTTAACTGCCATTGACCCTTGTCTTTTACCTTTTTATCACCTATCTTACAACCTAGAATATAACCGTTTTCAGCTTCACTTGCATCAGTATTGTGGACCCATTCACCAAAGAGACCTGTGTATGGAATCCAACCATTAAAACCACCAAAAGGTTCATTGAAACCAACCTCAGTACTTAAGTTTATACAGTTATAATCATAAATTAAGGGCATGTTAGCTCGGGCTCTATTTGCAAAACCAGAATCTTCAACTGTATTAGTATGCTCTGAATGATCTAATGCTGCACCTTGCACATTTTCAAAATCATAGTAAGCAGCGGCAAATTTCATATTCACATCATCAGTAATATTCCAAGTCATACCTGGCTGGATATACCATAACCAAGGATCGGAAGTATCACTGCTGGATTCATCTAAGACTAAAACACCACCACCTGCAAAGAAATCAACTTCGGGACTCAATTCATGAGTTAACATAACCGCACCACCTTCAGGATTTATATCGCCGTCCCAAAGAAGGTCTGATGGCTCATAGATATAAGCTTTTCTCTTCCACTTACCACCTATGATAGAAGCCCAGGTTGTGGGTTTATATTCTGCATAGGCATAATCAAGCATAAGATCCAGTGTATCAAAAGAACTATCCCAGGTTGCATTAGTAGAACGGGGATCTGAACTACCTGTAGCTAAACCAAAACCAACATTGACCTGATCAGTTATTTTGCTATCCACTCCAGCCCTTAATCTGGTTCTGAATCTGTGACGCTCTGATTCACTTTTTCTTGATTTCCTTTCATATCTTAATCTCAAGTCACCGCCAAAATCGATATTCTGAACCCAGTCAGGCAATCTTTCATCCTTACCAGCAGCTACATTAGCCTGAACCTCTTCTTTAGTTTCCGTACTTATCTGCTGGGCTTCACCCGGTGATAAGATACCTTTTTCAACTAATTTATCAACTAAGATATCAATCTCAGATGCAGAAGCCTTGTAAGCCGCAAAAAATATCACAAGACTAATTATCATTAAGGCTAAAATACCTTTTTTCACTATTATTCTCCTTTTAAAAACCTTTAACGTTTCTTCTTAGTTTTACTAAGCCTATAATCACTCTCTGTAAAGACTCATCTGCAAATTCTTCATAAGAGTACTCATGCGCTTCCATATTATTTATTATGCTGTTTAGGGTATTTACCTGAGAGCGTATGTTGCTTGCCAGGTAATCTTTTCTCAAATTAGAAATACTACTCATTTTTATTACTTTTCACCTCCTTTTATTAAATTTGATCCTCTTTTTTTAACATCTTCATTCGTATTTTATTCTATGCATGTCAAAAGCAAATGAATATAAAGTGAAAATTATGTGAAATTATTTTTTTGATATTTTCTTACTTTCCAAACTATTTAACAAAGCTACAATAATCTGGCTATTGGGCTCCAATTTATTTCTGTATTTTGAGAGCCTTAAAACAGTGAGAGTTATTATTACTACAAAGAAGAAGCATAAAACTAAGACAATCATGACTTTTTCCATTTTCATTTAAAAGTAGGTCTCAAATATCCCGCATTTCGCTAAAGCTCAAAACTGCGGGATTTAATTTGCACCTATCAGTTATGTTCATTACATTCCATAACTTATGTGCTCATTAAAAGGATAAACTATGCCTGTTAAGAAATGATGAAGATAAAGTGAAATAAATGTGAAATATAAAGATGGGCTTATTTTTTAAACTAAGCTTTTAGGAGAGTAAAACTAAAAACTGAGCCGCTATCAGGAGTGCTTTCTACGCTGACTACGCCGCCGTGGGCTTCAATGATATGTTTCACTATTGAAAGACCTAGGCCAGTACTACCTAATTCACGGGAGTGGGCTTTATCGACACGGTAAAATCTTTCAAATACCCGGCCTAAATCCTTGGGAGGAATTCCTAGCCCGGTATCAGTAATGTTTATTTTAAGAAATTTTTTATCTTCTTTATAACCAATAGTAACTTTGCCGTTAAGTTTATTATATTTTATAGCATTATCTAGGAGATTTAGAATTACCTGGGCTATCCTTTCTTTATCAGCCATAACCTTGCAGGCAGCTTCAGGAATATCAAGCTCAACCCTAACTCCTTTAACCTTGGCCTGTTTATTCAGGAGTTTTACAACTTTCTTAATAATCGGTGCCAGAGAAATGGGTTTTAAGTCCAGAGTTAACTGACCCGATTCTATTTTTGATAAATCTAAAATATCATTAATCAGGCTGGCTAAACGCTCTGAATCTGAGTGGATTATCTCAATAAAGTCTTTTACATTTTCCTTATCATCCAAAGCACCGTCCAGCAATGTCTCAGCATAACCTTTTATGCTAGAGATAGGTGTTCTTAATTCATGGGACACATTGGCTACAAAATCCTGTCTTATTTTTTCTAGTCTTCTTAAATCAGTAATATCATAAAATACAAGGACACTGCCTTCAGTATGACCTTTATTTATTATAGGAGTAGCATGGACAGAGAGTATTCTTTCGTCCGGCACTAAAACTGATATTTCTTTTGATTCAAGTCCCTTTTTAACTTTAAGGCTTTTATCAACTATTTCCTGAATTTCAATATTGCGAATAACCTCAAGTGTTTTTTTACCTATTGGCTCATCTTCTACTTTGAGATATTCCTTCAAGCGTTCGTTCATTAATCTTATTTTACCTGAGGCATCTAAAACCATAACCCCTTCAAACATGCTTAATAAAACAGCTTCTAGCCTTGCTTTACCAGCAGTTACTTCTTCAATCCGATCCCTTATTTGCTCACTCATATGATTAAAAGCACGGGCTAAATCGCCTAATTCATCATGAGACGATATTAGAATTCGCTTTGTATAATCCCCAGCAGCTATACTGCTTGATGCCTGGGCAACCTCTTTTATAGGTTTGGATATAATTAGAGAGGAAAAAAATGTAATTACTATCGCTAGCCCAAAAGCCACAATTATTGAAATAAGTAGAAGTTTATTTAAATATAAAGAAATAAGCTCTACTTCAGAAAGAGGCAAAGCAAGACGGATTACTCCATTTGTGTTCTCACCGCCAAAGGTTGCAGCTACATAAAGCATATCTTCATCTAAAGTCTTACTGTACCTGCGGCTTTCACCTTTACCATTATTTAAGGCATCCTGAACCTCAATGCGATAAAGGTGATTATCAACTTCCTCTATCTCCTTATAGCTTAATTCAGAATCCCCCAGAACTTGCCCATCCATTGCAATGATGGTAACTCTGGTGTTTAAATCTTCAGCAATTAAATCAGCTGAATTTTTCATATTCTTAATCGAGAGATCTAAGGGATGATCTTTTTCAAGTAAATCTCTACTTAGAGCAAGCTCTTTATAAAGATTTTCCTTTATATTATTATAGGCATTATGCTTAAGAGTTGAATCTAGATAAAAGAATATACCCAGCAGGATTAAAGCAACTATAAGGGCAAAAAGAAGCGTGATCTTATAATGCAGATTTATTTTCAATATCCCTAAACCTTTTCTTTAAAGCGATATCCCAAACCTCTTATGGTTTCAATGTAGTCACCGGCTGAAAGTAGTTTTTTTCTTAAACTCTTTATATGAGTATCGACTGTCCGGGTAGTCACCTCAGAGCTTATACCCCAGACATCATCTAAAAGACGCTCCCGAGACTGCACCCGTCCTTTTCTCTCAAACATAGTAATTAAGAGCTTAAATTCCATAGGGGTAAGCTTTACTTCTTTTTTTGAAACTTCTATTCTATGGCGGGGTATATCTATTTTAAGATTTTTAAAAGTAGTGACATCTTCTTTTATAATCTCATCTTTTTTTCTTATTCTGGCCTTTATTCTTAGAATTAATTCTCTGGGGCTAAAGGGCTTTACCACATAATCATCAACACCTAATTCAAAACCAACTACCTTATCAATTTCCTGACCCTTAGCTGTCAGCATGATAATAGGAATTAAACTTAACTTCTTGTCCTGCTTGATGTTTCTACAAACTTCAAAGCCGTCCATTTTAGGTAACATAATATCTAGAAGAATAAGATCATAGCTATCTTCATCAAGATGTTTTAAGGCCAGCTCCCCCGTTTTAGCTATTCTGGCTTCATAGCCTTCTTTATCTAAATTGTATTTAAGTAATTTAGAGATATTTTTATCGTCTTCTACGATGAGGATTTTATCTTTTGCCATAATAAAAAACCTTTAATTAAAAACAATAACCCTGTTTTTGTAAACCATGGTTTTTCGCATCAGGTGATACCAGATGGCTCTGGATAAAACTACCTTTTCCAGGTCCTGACCTTTTCTAACCATGTCACTGACTCTATCAGCATGACTAACTCTAATAACATCCTGCTCAATTATCGGCCCGGCATCTAAGGCATCAGTCACATAATGGCTGGTAGCTCCGATTATTTTTACCCCTCTTTTATAAGCTGAGTGATAGGGCCTGGCTCCGGCAAAGGCCGGTAAAAAAGAATGATGGATATTAATAATTTTATCGGGATATTTTTTTATAAAGTCATTGCTTAAAACCTGCATATAGCGGGCGAGAACAACAAAATCAATATTGTGATCCTTGAGCAATTTTAATTCAGCTTTTTCTTGTATTTTTCTATTACGGTTATTTTTATCAAAATAATAAAAATCTATATTGAATTTCTGGGCTATTTCTCTTATCTCCTGATGATTACTTATAATAAGCGGAATCTCTACATTATAATCCCCAGATTCCATACGAGATAAAATGTCATACAGACAGTGGGGAAATTTAGAGACGAAGATAGCCATTTTAGGAGGAACATCAGAAAAATAAAGCTGCCACTTCATTTTAAACTTTGCCGCTACTTGTTTATTAAAAATATTTCCTATATTATCACGGGGTATTTTAAATTTATCCAGGTCCCATTCAATCCTCATGAAAAAAGCTTTTTCTTGAGAATCGACATGTTGTTCTAAGAAGAGAATATTGCCATTATTAGCCGCTAAAAATTTTGTCACTGCGGCCACTAACCCCTTTTTATCAGGAGAATACATAAGTAAAATAGCTGAATTAACTTTTTTAGATTTCATTTCTTTTTTTCTATTCAAAAACATCTATGGAATTTCACAATTCTTCTTTGCCCCCGCGCTCTTCTTAATTCTTCCTCTTGTCTTTATTTCTGCTTTTACTTAATCCTTAGAGCGAATGGAATGAGCGTCTTAATCCTTAATCCTGTTTTTAAATCCTGCTTTTCACTCCCACTCGATAGTACTGGGCGGCTTAGAAGAGATATCATAAACAACCCGATTTATCCCTTTAACTTCATTTATTATTCTATTGGATATCGTCTCAAGTAGACTATACGGCAGATGCGCCCAATTAGCGGTCATGGCATCTTCACTAACCACTGCCCTTATAGCAATGGCATCTTCATATGTTCTCTCATCACCCATAACACCCACTGACTTCACCGGTAAATATACACAAAATGACTGCCAGAGTTTATTATAGAAATTGGCTCGCTTTATTTCATCAATTAAAATCCAATCAGCTTCTCTTAAAATATCACATCTTTCTTTAGTGACTGCTCCAACAATTCTTACTGCCAGACCAGGACCAGGAAAGGGCTGTCTGTTAATTATTTCATCAGCCAGTTTAAGTTCTTTACCGACTAATCTAACCTCATCTTTAAATAAATCTCTTAGAGGCTCAACTAATTTAAACTTTAATCTCTTGGGCAAGCCACCTACATTATGATGACTCTTAATAGTTGCTGACGGGCCACCCGTAGGTGAAATTGATTCAATTACATCAGGATAAAGAGTACCTTGAGCCAGATACTTTATTTTACCCAACTTACCTGTTTCTCTTTCAAAAATCTTAATAAATGTTTTACCGATAATCTTTCTTTTCTTCTCCGGATCAGTGACACCTTTTAAGGCCCCAAGAAAATCATTTTCAGCTTTTACAACTTTTAAATTTAGCTTGTAATGTTTCTTAAATCTTTTCTCAACCTGCCTGGCTTCATCTTTTCGGCCTAAGCCGTGATCTATAAAAATAGAGATTAGATTCTTACCTATGGCCTTGTGCAATAAAAGAGCTAAAACTGATGAGTCAACACCACCCGACATCCCGCAGAGAACCTTGTCATTTCCGACATCTTCTTTTATTTTCTTAATTGTCTCTTTTGCAAACGAACTCATACTCCAGGTGGCTTTACATTTAGCAATACCTTTTACAAAATTCTTTATAATAATTTTACCATTGGGAGTATGAACTACTTCCGGATGAAACTGCAGACCATATAGCTTCTTTGATTCACAGCTCATAGCCGCTATTGGTGAATTAGAAGTTGTGCCAATCACTTTAAAGCCATGGGGCAATTTCTTAATCCTGTCTCCGTGACTCATCCAGACTATTTGACTTTTATTAATTCCTTTAAAAAGATCTTTACCAGAGCTAGGTTTAAAGCTGGCCTTGCCGTATTCTCTCTTCTTAGCCCCAATAACCTTACCATTAAAAACCTTAGTCATTAATTGAGCACCATAACAGATACCCAAAACAGGTACACCTAATTCAAATATACCCTTATCACATCTTGGGCTCTTCTTAGCAGTTACACTCGCCGGACCACCAGAGAGGATAATAGCCTTAGGGCTCCTCTTGGCTAACTCTTTAGCTTTAATATTAAAGGGCACTATTTCAGAATAGACTTTTAATTCACGCACCCGCCTGGCAATTAAATGCGTATATTGTGAACCAAAGTCCAGGATAGCTACCCAGTTATTATCGCTTTTATTCTGCTTATTCATTTTATGCCCTTTTTATTTATTATACTATATGCAAAGAGACGATAAATCAATTAATTATTTATCGTTACTTACTTCTTTTTAAAGATATTTTTTAGAAATACCCGTTTTTTTAATTCTTTTTTCATTTTTTTTAGCGATATAATATTATCGGTTTTATTATTAAGTCTTTTAAGACCTATTTTCAGATCAGCACGCAGAGAAAAAGCAGCCGAATCAATTGATTTATCAGGAAAATGTTTATTTCTCATATCTACTTATTTATAACCTATTCCTAAAGCGAAAGCCGCTTTTTTTAACTTGCCGTCCAGAGTCCACAGCGGCACATTATTTAATACCGCTGATGCCAAAAGATGAACATCGATAAATCCAAGCCCCTTACTGGTTAGCTTATTTTTTTCAATAAATAATAAAGCTTCACTAAAATCTACGGTTTCCACTAAGGGCAAATCATTAAATAATGATAATAATGTATCTCTATTTTTAAGATTGCCACAAGCTAACTCTCCAATAATAAACTCATGACAGGTAACGTCACCATTTCCCAGAAGTTCTTCAAGAATGATGTTACCGTCACGCAAATGAGAAACCCAAACTGAGGTATCCACGAGAACCATTAGTCTATTCTCCTACGGATAGCTACTCGTAGATTCTTTTCAGTACCGCTCAATTTAGCCAGTCTTTTACTGCTTTCTTTAGCAATTAAAGCTTCAAGGCCTAAGCGGACAAGAGTGGTTTTTTCTTTGATTCCTGTAAGCTTTGATACTTTTTTAATTAAATCATCTTTAATATTTAAAGTCGTTCTCATATAAATACTCCCTTCTATCATATCATTTATATGTATAAGTATGCATTAAATATGCATATATGTCAAGTAATATATAAAAAGTGCATTATCCCTCTTTACACAAATCACCCTGAGAAACACCCCTTTTATCCATTTCTTTATCAAGAAGCTGAATAAACCTAGCTTTCTCTTCAAGCCATTTAGGCTCTACGAGTAGTTCCTTGGGACAATTTGCGCTCAGGCGGGCAAGTATAATTTCAGGATTTAAATATCTTAAAAACTCAATTAATAAATTAAAGTATTCTCCCAAGGAATATATTTTAAATTTATCTTTTTTATATAATTTTTCTAGATTTGTATCTTTTACTATATGCAGAGGGTGTATTTTTATCGCTTCGGGTTTAAGCCGGGATATTTCTTTAGCCGTTGTGAGCATATCTGCAGTTGTTTCATGAGGAAGACCTAAAATAACATGCGGGCAAATTTTAATATTTCTATTTTTTGTTAAATCATACGCTTTAAGGAAATCTTCATAAGTATGATTTCTGTTAATTAGTTTTAGGGTCTTATCGTGAATACTCTGCAGACCGTATTCCAGCCAGACTTCATAACGGACACTATAACTTTCAATTAAATCCAGGATTTCATTATCTATACAATCCGGCCTGGTGCCAATCATCAGACCCACAACATTATCAAACTCATTTATAGTGTCATAGATATTCTTAAGTTTTTCAATAGAAGCATAGGTATTTGTATTGGCTTGAAAATATACTAAAAACTTTTTTGCTTTATAACGCAGGCCACCTAATCTTATTCCATTAGCTATCTGTTCTTTTAAGGGCACAGGTTTATGCCCAAAGTAGGCATTAAAGGTTCTGTTATCACAAAAGATACAACCTTCTTCTGAGAGTGAACCATCTTTATTGGGACACGAAAAACCAGCATCCACACTTACTTTATAGACACGTTCATTAAAACGTTCTTTTAAGTAGTCTGAGAATTTTCTATATCTTGGTTTTTGGGACATGGTTATACTTTTTTAAATAAACCATCAGAATAGTTATGGCTGTGGGAGTTACACCCGAGATACGGTTGGCCTGACCTAAGGTAAGGGGTTTAAAATAAGTTAGTTTTTCTATTATCTCTAAAGATAAAGAAGGTACTTTTTTATAATTTATACTAGCAGGTATCTTTATCTTTTCTAAATCTTCAAAAGCCTTAACTTGGGCTTCCTGCCTTTTGATAAAGCCTTCATATTTAGTTATAATTTCAACCTGCCTTAGGGCTGCATCAGAAAATTTAAGTTTATATTTCTTTTTAATATTATCTATTTTCACTTCGGGGCGCTTTAAATCCTGATAAAGAGTAATTTTACCTGTTCTATGTTTTATTTTCTCAGTCTTTAAAAATTTAATTGCTTCAGCTATTTCTTTTTCTTTTTTTAGAGTCTTACTATATTCTTTTTTACTGATTAAACCTACTTTATAGCCTATTTTTCTTAAACGTAGGTCGGCATTGTCCTCTCTTAAAATAAGGCGATACTCTACCCGGGAAGTCAACATCCTATAAGGTTCATTAGTACCTTTAGTTACTAAATCATCTATTAAGACTCCGATATAACTTGAGGCCCTATCTAAAACTAAAGCCTCTTTTTTCTTTATAGATAAAGATACATTAATCCCGGCAATTATCCCCTGGGCCGCTGCTTCTTCATAACCAGTAGTTCCGTTTATCTGCCCAGCTAAATAAAGCCCTTTAACTAATTTAGATTCCAGGGTGGGATAAAGCTGGGTTGAATCAATAACATCATGCTCTATACCGTAGCCATAGCGGTTTATTTTTACTTTTTTTAATCCCGGAACTGAACGAATAAACTTTTCTTGCGTATCTCTGGGTAAACTGGTTGATAGACCATTAGGATAATACTGGATATTTTCTTTAGTCTCGGGCTCTAAAAAAATCTGATGGCGTTTATGGTGCGGAAATTTAACAACCTTGTCTTCTAAAGATGGACAATACCTCACTCCTGTGCCGGTAATCTTGCCAGAAAATAAGGGTGAACGATCTAAATCATTTCTAATTATTTTATGTGTTTTTTCATTAGTATAGGTAATAAAGCAAGTAACTTGTTTTTTGATTAATTTATCATTTAATAAAGAAAAAGGATTAGGGGGATTATCCCCTTCTTGCGTGGTGCACTTTGAGAAATCAATAGTGCTACAATCTAATCTGGCACAGGTGCCTGTTTTAAAGCGTAAGATCTTATGGCCTATTTTAGCTAATTCTCTTGAGATCTTTTTTGCTGAGACCGGTTCTTCTATTCGGCCACCTTCAAAACTCTCCATACCGATATGCATCAGGCCATTTAAAAAAGTACCGCAGGCTAAAATAACTTTTTTTGTTTTAAGGATTCTATTTTTATTTAACTTTAGACCCTGGATTTTACCGGCTTTAATAATAAAACCTATAGCTTCCCCTTCAACTACAGTCAAATTATTCTGTTTTTCAACAACACTTCTCATGTAGGCCGGATAATCATTCATATCTACCTGAGCTCGACTAGACCAGACTGCCGGACCCTTAGAGGCATTTAGTTTTTTAAATTGAATACCAGTGCTATCAGCTGCCTTGGCGATTTCACCACCTAGGGCATCAATCTCTTTAACCAACTGGCCCTTACCCAAACCACCAACGGCCGGATTACAGCTTAAAAGAGCAATCTTATCTTTAGTAAAAGTAACTAGAGCAATCTTTAATTTAAGGCGGGCAGCAGCCAAAGCGGCTTCACAACCGGCATGTCCTGCTCCCACAACAACAACATTATAAGTAATATTATTTTTCATTAGGTACTCTGGGCAAGTGAATCGGCTTTTTCTTGAAGCTCTATTAGCTTTGTGGAAATATATTTTTGAACTGTTCTTAGCTCAACAAAACCGACTAATTTTTGGTTATCGACAACGGGTAAGTATTCCAGATTATGTTTATCAAATACTTCTTTAGCTTCCTGCATGGTATCAGTTGAATTTATTGTAGCAATAACGTCTTCTTTTAAATCTTCGGCCACATAAAGACTGCTGAGCTCGGTCTCAAGAAGAGTATTCTTAATGCTATCAACTGTAATAATTCCTTCTAAGTGCATATCCTTATCAACTACCGGATAAAATAAATTAGGATGTGAACCAAATATTTGTAAAATATCTTCCAGGGAAGCATTCTTATGAATAACCGGGGGATTTTTGTCCATTAATTCATCAACTCTAACTGTCTTAATAAAATCATCTTCAGTAATATTCAGGCCTATTTCCTGCGCCTTTTGACAAGCCAGTTTTACAAATGAAGGCCCAAAGAGCTGCATAATAAAAGTAGAGACAGTTATGGTTAAAACAATAACGTTACCTATTTCACCGGGAAATCTCTGAGAAGCTAAGATAGCCAAACCGATAGCAGCTGAAGCTTGAGAAAACAGACAAAGTGGTAAATATTTTTTAACTGTTTGCGGTGAATTTGAAATCATGGTTCCAAAGCGAGCCCCAAAGGTTTTACCCAGCGTCCTGCCTACTAAATAACATATAACTAAAACAACTACTAAAAATGGAACTGACCTGACATTTAAGGTTATACCAACCATAACAAAGAAAAGCACAAATATCGGAGGGGTAAATCTCTCCACTAAACCAAAAATCTCTTTACTTTTTCTGGGGGCGATATTAACTAATACAGCTCCCAGGGCCATGGCAGCAATAAGCATATCCATTTTTATGGCTAGAGATAAACCTAATACTAATAAAACGATACCAATAGAAAAAGCTAGAATTTTATCTTCTTCTTTATGATTCTTTAGAATCTTGGCTAATACAAAACCGGAAATTACTCCAATTAAAATACTACCAACTATCTCATATAAAATAGCAAATATAGTCTTAGCAACAGGCATATCATGAGCCCCGACTAAACCGCTTATAAAAGTAGCTACAATTGCAAAAAGGACAAAGGCCAGGGCGTCATCCATAGCCACTAAACCCAAGGTCGTGGTTGTTAATGGCCCTCTGGTTTTATATTCTTTAAAAACATTTAAAGTCGAGGCTGCATCGGTAGCTGAGGCAATCGTACCTAAAAGTAATCCTAATATCCAGGCCAGCGTGGCATCTTTAAAAATTATTGTCCCAATAACTCCTACAAAAACAGTAACTACTATAAAAGCTCCCAGGGATTCACTAAAAAGAGTATAGATGAACTGCTTACCGTATTTTTTAAAGACTTCCTTTTTTAGTTCTCCGCCAATTACAAAGGCAATAAGACCCAAAGCAAAATAGTTAAAAGGCATGAGGCTCTTAATTAGGGCAGCATCAACTATATTTAAGCCTGAGCCACCCAATAAAATACCAATAACTATATAGCCAACTACCTGGGGTATTTTAAGTTTTTGAAAAATCCTGCCACCGATTGTCCCTAGAGAAAGGGCCAGGCCTAAAAGAAATAAAGCATTTAGGTGTAATAGGGAAATTTTATCTAATATGTCTGCAAAATAGCTTAGCATTTTAATTCCTTTTATAAAGAAGAAGACCTTCCATCAAAAATAATGGAAGGCATTTAATAACCTATATAATTAATTATAGTGAAAAAAGCTGTATTTGTCTATTGTTTTAGAATTATTTTTAAATAAATATTATTTCTCTAGAGTATACTTGGACATCTTTTTAGGCAGCTTCACTGGATAATCTCCATTAAAACAAGCTGTACAAAAATCATTATCGGCTTGTTTCATCGATTTAAGCATACCTTCCAAGCTGATATACTCAAGAGAATCTAATCCCAGGTAATTGGCGATTTCTTTTACGCTTTGATTGGAAGCAATGAGTTCTTTCTTTGTAGGAAAATCAAGTCCAAAAAAACAGGGATATTTTAAGGGCGGGCAGGTTACCCGCATATGAATCTCTTTAGCTCCCGCATCCCTCAAAGCTTTTATTCTGGCCTTACTGGTTGTGCCTCTTACAATAGAGTCTTCAATAACCACAACTTTCTTACCCCTTAAAACAGCTTTAATAGGATTAAGCTTAACTTTAACCTTAAAATCTCTAATGAATTGTGAAGGCTGGATAAAAGTACGACCTACATAATGATTTCTAATCATCCCTACTTCGCAGGGTTTTTTTAAAGCTGCAGCATACCCTACGGCCGCGTAACTGCCTGAGTCAGGAATTGACATTACTAAATCACAATCTACCGGATGTTCTTTGGCTAATTGTTTGCCAAGCTGTTTTCTGCTTAGATAAACATTATGACCAAAGATATTACTGTCCGGTCTGGAAAAATAAATGTATTCAAATATACAAAAAGCCTTTTTATGTTCTTTTTTTGGCTTTATAGATTCAATGCCCTTTTTAGTAATAAATACAATTTCACCCGGCTCAACATCGCGCACATATTCAGCCTGAATTAAATCAAGAGCACAGGTTTCACTAGCTAAGACATAACTTCCGTCTAATTTGCCTATACATAGAGGTCTCCAACCAAAAGGGTCTCTGGCTCCTATTAAGGTATCATTTAAAAGCATAACTAAAGAAAAAGCTCCTTGAAGCTGAGCAAGCATATTGGATACAAGCTTTTTGTGATCTTTTTCATTTGCATGGGTAAAAAGATGAGCTATTACTTCGGAATCCATAGTCGTCTGAAAGATAGCTCCATTCTTCTCTAGTTGTCGATGAAGCTCAGCTGTATTAATGAGATTACCATTATGAGCGATAGCCAGAGTTTCTTTTTTGTGTTTAATATAAAATGGTTGGATATTTCTAGTTGTGGTTGAGCCAGTTGTAGAATATCTTACGTGACCAACGGCAATATCACCCTTAAGCGCTTTAAGAACACCTTCTTTAAAAATATCTCCCACTAAACCCAATCCTTTATGATTGATAAGCTTCTTATGATGTCTGGCGACAATCCCAGCACTTTCTTCGCCCCGATGCTGTAGGGCATAAAGCCCCAGATAAGTTAACCTTGCTGCATCTTTATGATTAGAAATCCCGAATATACCGCACATATTTTTCCTCTCTTATTCATATGTCGAATAATAGTAAGGTGTATAAGCCTCAAACTCCGCCGCACAGGTATCTACCAGTTTAAACGTCGGGGTTATCTTGTTATCTTTTCTAAATTTATATACCCAGCTTTCAGTCTTCTTAAATAAGCTAGCCAGTTGTTTATCAGAAAATCCATATCGCTTGGCTTCTCTTACCATTTCAACTAAAGCCTTACCTTTTTTCTTTCTGTTTTTTACAATATTCTCTTCCATTTTTATAATATCAAATATATTAGCTAAAAACCATTTATCTATTTTAGAATATTCATAAATTTCATCTATGCTTATACCCTCTTTTAACGCTTTTTTAATATAGAAAATTCTTTCGCAATTAGGACGTGATAATAATTTAATGATTTCTTTTCTTGAAATATTTTCCTCAACATCTATTAACCCACTAACCCCAGTCTCCAAGGAACGGAGTGCCTTCTGTAAAGATTCTTTAAAAGTCCTGCCGATTGCCATAGTTTCCCCAATGGACTTCATAGATGAGGTGAGAGTATCATTAGACTCTTTAAATTTTTCAAACGTAAACCTGGGTATTTTAACCACACAATAATCAATTGTCGGCTCAAAACATGATGGAGTTTGTTTTGTTATATCATTAGGTATCTCATCTAAGGTATAACCTACCGCCAGCTTAGCCGCAATTTTCGCAATTGGAAAACCAGTTGCCTTAGAAGCCAGGGCTGATGAACGCGAGACTCTAGGATTCATCTCGATAATAACCATATGCCCATTTTGAGGATTAACGGCAAATTGCACATTAGAGCCTCCGGTTTCTACTCCTATTTCTTTTATGCAAGCAATGGAAGCATCACGCATTTTCTGATATTCTTTATCGGTTAAGGTTTGAATAGGAGCTACAGTTATTGAGTCCCCAGTATGCACACCCATGGCATCAAAATTCTCAATTGAGCAGATGATAACTACGTTATCGTTAACATCTCTCATAACTTCCATCTCGTATTCTTTCCAGCCAGCTACAGATTCTTCAACCAATATCTCATTTATCATACTGGCTTCAATGCCACTTTTAACCAGGTCCTTAAATTCTTCTTTGTTATTAGCTATTCCTCCGCCGTGGCCACCCAATGTAAAAGCAGGTCTTATAATTAAAGGGTAACCTATTCTTTCAGCAACCATCTGAGCTTCTTTTAGAGTATTAGCCTTAGCACTCTTAGGCATATCTAGACCAATTTTTTTCATAGCTCTTCTAAAAAGCTCTCTATCTTCAGCTTTTTTAATAGATTTAATGTTGGCTCCTATAACTTCAACATTATATTTTTTAAATATACCTCTTTTGTCTGCTTCCACTGTTACATTAAGACCTGTTTGGCCACCCAAAGTTGGTAAAACAGCATCGGGTCTTTCTTTTTTTACTATTTCTTCAACCGTGTCAGCTGTTACCGGCTCGATATAAATTCTATCAGCCATATCCGGATCGGTCATAATAGTTGCCGGATTACTATTTAATAAAATAACCTTATAACCTTCACTCCTTAAAACCTTGCAAGCCTGCGAACCCGAATAATCAAATTCACATGCCTGACCGATTATAATCGGACCAGCTCCAATAATTAAGATTTTTTTAAGGTCATTTCTTTTTGGCACGATATTTCCTCATCAATTTTATAAAATCATCAAATATATATTTAGCGTCGTTCGGTCCTGGGGATGCTTCGGGATGAAACTGCACAGAAAAGGCTGGAAATTTTTTATGTTTTATGCCCTCTAAGGTATTATCATTTAAATTCATGTGAGTTATTTCAATATCATTTTTATCGAGGGAATCTATATCTACACAAAAGTTGTGATTTTGTACGGTAATGGCAATTTTATTAGTTTTTAGATCTTTTACAGGATGATTAGCGCCGTGATGCCCGAATTTTAATTTATAGGTTTTACCTCCTAAAGCCAGACCCAATATCTGTTGGCCTAGGCAAATTCCAAAAACAGGTATTTTACCTAAAAGTTGTTTTACAGTTTCAGCTACATAGGGCGCACCCTCAGGGTCCCCCGGACCATTTGATAAGAATATTCCGTCGGGCTTCATCTTCATAATTTCTGCTGCTTTAGTCTTTGCTGGAAAAAGTGTAAGCTTACAATCCCTCTGGGCTAATTCTCTTAAAATATTATATTTTATTCCACAATCAATTACAGCTACTTTGTATTTACCTTTTTTATTATAATCTTTCTTCTTAGTGATACTTACAACTTTTACTAAATCCTGACCAATAAGCCCCTTAAAATTATTGGCCTTTTTTACTAAGCTTTTTTTATTGAAATCTTTCGTAGAAAGAACCGCTTTCAGCGATCCTTTTTCTCTTATATGCAATGTTAGGCTTCTAGTATCAATGCCTTCAATTGCCAAAACTCCATTTTCTTTTAAATATAAACCTAAATCTTTACTGGCTCTCCAGTTGCTCCTTAGAGATGCTAACTCTTTTATGATAAAACCTTCAACTTGAGGTTTTTTGGATTCAACATCTTCAGGATTGACTCCATAATTACCAATTAAAGGATAAGTCATACACACAAACTGGCCCTTGTAAGACGGGTCAGTGATTATTTCCTGATACCCAGACATACTGGTATTAAAGACCACTTCAGCGGCAATTTCACCCTCAGCTCCAAATGACTTGCCTTCAAAAATTGTTCCATCCTCTAAAGCAAGAATAGCTTTCATAAAAACTCCTAAATATACGGCAAATTGCTTTTTTGCATTAAATACTTATCTATACAAAAAGCCGCTTTTCTGCCTTCTGATATAGCCCAAACTATTAATGATTGTCCTCTTCTTAAATCTCCTGCAGCAAAAACTTTTTTCTTTGAGGTCATAAAATTATTATCTGTTGTTACATTACCTCTTTTATCCAGCTTGACTTTAAAATCATGCACTAAACCCTCATGTTCTGGATGAAGAAAGCCGGCAGCAATAATGACCAGATCGGCATCTATCTCAAATTCACTACCCTTAATCTCACTCATTACAGAGCAGCCCTTTGCATCTTCTTTAAAGTCAAGCTTTACACAACCTAATTTATTTACAAAGCCGTACTTACCGATAAACTTCTTGGTCATGATTGAGAAATATCTTTCTCCCCCTTCTTCATGTGACGTTGTAGTCTTTAGTAGCAGCGGATAATACGGCCAGGGATACTTATGACTGCGACACTCAGGCGGCTTAGACATTATTTCAAGTTGGATAACATTTTTGGCTCCCTGCCTATGGGCCACTCCCATACAATCAGCTCCAGTATCTCCTCCGCCAATTATAATAACATTTTTATCTTTAGCCCAAAGATCATCACTATAAGTATATTTTTCACCGGTAACCGCCCTATTAGATTGAGTTAAGAAATCCATAGCAAAGCAAATCCCCTTTAGATCTCTGCCTTCAATATTAATATCCCTAGGTATTCTACTGCCCCCAGTAAGGCAAACAGCATCAAACCTTTTTATAAGGTCTGCGCTTTTAATATCAACACCTACATTTATGGAAGTTTTGATTATTATGCATTCTTTTTTTAAAATGTCAAGGCGCCTATCTAAAATCCTTTTCTCCAGCTTAAAATCTGGAATACCGTATCTTAATATACCGCCTGCTTTTTTATCTCTTTCAAAAATCGTTACAGCATGTCCTGCTTTATTTAACTGCGTCGCACAGGCGAGACCTGCCGGACCGGAACCAACAACAGCAATTTTTTTATTAGTCCTTTTTTTTGGTTTCTCAGGCTTTATCCAGCCCTTTTTAAAAGCATGTTCAATAATAGCCAGTTCATTCTCTCTAATAGTCACTGCATCATCATTAAGCCCGAGGACACAGGAATACTCACATAAAGCTGGACAAATCCTACCGGTAATTTCTGGTAAGTTATTAGTCGCATTTAATAATTCAAAAGCTTTTCTCCAATTTTTTTTAAGAATTTCATCATTCCATTCGGGTATATAGTTACCCAAAGGACAAGACCAATTACAAAAAGGTGTCCCACAGTCCATACAGCGAGACGCCTGCCTAATAGTATCACCATCGCTTCTTAAAAGAGCAACTTCCTTATAATCTTTAACTCTTTCAGAAGCCAAGCGATAACTGGCCTTCTCTCTTTTTACTTTGAGAAATCCTTTTTTTGCTTTCATTATTTACTTTCAGCTACATTTAGTTTTTTATCTAATTTATATGTTTCAAGTATCCTCTTATACTCCAGGGGCATCACCTTTATAAATTTCTTTAAATAAGAATCATAATTATCAATAATACTTTCTGCTTTTTTGCTTTTTGTATATTTATAATGCTTATGTAGCAAGTTATGTATTGTCTCTTTATCCATAGAATTAAGGCTTTCAAGCTCAACCATTTCCAAATTGCATCTTTTTCTAAAATCCTTATCTTCATCTAGAACATAGGCAATACCCCCGGACATGCCAGCAGCAAAATTCCTTCCGGTTTTACCTATAATAAGGCTTATTCCTCCGGTCATATATTCACAACCATGGTCGCCTACTCCCTCAACAACACTAATTAATCCAGAATTTCTAACACAATATCGTTCCCCGGCAACTCCTGATATATAAGCTTCACCTGAAATAGCACCATAGAATGTTGTATTTCCAATGATTATATTTTTTGACGCCTCAAAAGTACTATCCTTATCAGGATAAATAATAACTTTGCCACCTGAAATACCCTTACCGACATAATCATTAGCCATACCTTCTAACTCCAAGGTAATACCTTTGGCTAACCAGGCTGCAAAACTTTGTCCGGCAACACCTTTAAATTTAAAATTAATACTATCATCAATAAGACCATCTTCCCCAAAAAGAGAGCAGACTTTACCTGAGAGCATGGCCCCAGTTGCCCTGTTAGTATTATTTATTTTAAGCTCATCTCTTACTATCGCACCACCTTTTAAAGCCGCTTCAGAAAGTTTAATTAGTTTTTTATCCAAAACCTGATTAATATTATGATCCTGTTTAATGCTGCACCTAATATCCTGAGATTTGTTAATTTCAGGCTTATAGAATATCTTTGAAAAATCAAGCTCTTTAGCTTTCCAAAAATTAATATTTTTATTTGTTTTTAGAAGATCTGTTCGGCCAATCATTTCATCTAAGGTTCTAAAGCCGAGCTGAGACATAATTTCTCTTAAATCTCTGGCTATAAATTTAAAATAATTAACTAGATATTCTGGTTTACCGGAAAACCTTTTTCTTAAAACTTCATCCTGAGTAGCCACTCCTAAAGCACAGTTATTTAAATGGCAATGTCGTAACATAACACAACCTAAAATAATTAAAGCCGCGGTACAGAATCCATATTCTTCAGCTCCCAGCATTGCCGCAATGGCTACATCCCTGGCCGTTCGCATCTGTCCATCAGTCTGAAGTCTCACTCTGCTTCTTAAACCGTTTAAAACCAGTGTTTGATGAGTTTCTGATAAACCTAGTTCCCAAGGAAGGCCAGCGTGTTTTATGGAACTTAAAGGTGAAGCCCCAGTACCGCCATCAGCCCCAGAGATAAGAATCATGTCAGCATGCCCCTTAGCCACCCCTGCCGCAACTGTACCTACCCCAATTTCTGAAACTAGTTTTACGCTGATTCTGGCCTTAGGATTAACATTTTTTAAATCAAAGATAAGCTGAGCTAAATCTTCAATGGAATAAATATCATGGTGTGGTGGCGGTGAAATCAAAGTCACCCCTGGAGTTGTGAATCTAATCTTGGCAATTGCCTCACTCACCTTGTGCCCCGGTAACTGCCCACCTTCACCCGGCTTAGCCCCTTGGGCAATTTTAATCTGAATTTCATCAGCATTAATCAGGTAATTAGTATTAACTCCAAATCTGCCTGAAGCCACTTGTTTTATAGCACTCCTTTTTGAATCTCCATTTTCAAGAGGAATAAATCTTAAAGGATCTTCTCCACCTTCACCGGTGTTTGATTTACCTTTAATTCTATTTAAAGCAATGGCTATATATTCATGGGCTTCTTTACTAATAGAGCCAAAACTCATAGCACCAGTAACAAAGCGTTTTAATATTTCTTTTTCTGATTCAACCTCACTTATTGCAATAGCTTTAGTTTTCTTAAAATCAAAAAGGCTCCTTAAAGTTGTAGGGTTATTACTTTGATTATTTATAGCCTCGGAAAATTTCTTATAAATTTCATAGTCATTCTTTCTGGTCGCATCCTGCAGTAAAGCTATAGAATGAGGATTCCATAAATGAAATTCACCGTCTTTTTTCCACTGATAAACGCCTCCGGCAGGAAGTAATTTCTCTATATCCCTGCTTTGCCCATAAGCCTCCTGATGTCTCATCAAAGCCTCTTTAGTTAAAGTATCAAAACTAGCCCCTTCAATTCTAGAAATTGTCTGCGGAAAACATTTATCAATTACTTCTTTTGATAATCCCAGGGCCTCACATATCTGGGCCCCTTTATAACTCTGCAAAGTTGATATACCCATTTTAGAAAGTATTTTTAGAAGTCCCTGATTAACCGCTTTAATATAATTCTTAATGGCCTGCTCAAATGTAATTTTTACTTCATCATTTTTTATTAGATATTTAATTACTTCAAAAGCTATATATGGATTTATTGCATCAGCCCCATGAGCAAAAAGCATGGCAAAGTGATGGACATCTCTAGCCTCACCTGTTTCCAAAATTAGAGCTGTTTTAGTTCTCAACAATTTCTTAACTAAATGATGATGAACTGCTCCTAAAGCGAGCAAGCTACTTACGGCTGCTTTTCTATTATTAATTCCCCTATCGCTTAAAATAATAAAGCCATACCCCTTCTTTACAGCAATCTCAGCTTCATTGCATAAACTATTAATTCTTTTGAGCATGTTAGTTTTCTTTGATATCTCAAAACACAAAGATAGCGTTTTTGCCCTGAAGCCACTTTGATTTAAATTAATAATTTTACTTACTTGTTCATTTGTTAATAGGGGTTGCTTTAGATACAATCTTTTAACGTGCTCAGGCTCCTGACTTAGAATATTTTTTTCAGGTCCGATGAAGCAACTTAAGCTGGTTACAATTTCTTCCCTGATGGGATCTATAGGCGGATTAGTAACCTGGGCAAATAACTGTTTGAAATAATTAAATACCAATTGAGACCTCTTAGAAAGAACAGCATGCGGTGCATCATTACCCATGGAGCCAATAGGCTCCTTGCCCTCTTCAAGCATAGGAAGAATTATCTTATTTAGGTCCTCTCTTGAGTAACCAAAAGCCAGCATTTGAGTCTTTAAATCAATTTTATCTTTGTTTGCCTTAGCCTTGGGTAATTTATTCAAACTGAGAACATTATCTTTAAGCCATTTACTATAAGGCTGGGCTTTAGCTAATTCTTTTTTTATTATTTCATCATCAATAATTGTTTTCTTCTCAGTATCAATCAGGAAAATCTTACCTGGCTCTAATCTGCCTGAATATTTAATATTCTTACTTTCAGCATCAAGCACTCCCATTTCAGAAGCCATGATTACCAAATTATCTTTTGTAATAATATATCGTGCCGGCCTTAAGCCGTTTCTATCTAATAAAGCCCCCACTTTTTTACCGTCAGTAAAAGCAATGGCGGCCGGTCCATCCCAAGACTCCATAAGAGCTGAGTGATATTTATAGAAATCCTTAATTTTTTTACCCAATTCATTGTTCTTCTGCCAGGCAAGAGGTATGAGCATGGCTATCGCGTGAGCTAAAGACCTGTCAGATAAATGAAGCAGTTCAAAAGCATTATCCAAAGAAGATGAATCGCTTCCTTGTGGAGTTATAATGGGAAATACTTTCTTTAATCTACTATTTAGAATTTTTGAAGATAAAGAACCTTCTCTAGCTTTCATCCAGTTAACATTACCCTTCAAGGTATTAATCTCCCCATTATGAGCCAACATTCTAAATGGTTGAGCTAAAGCCCAGGAAGGAAAAGTATTGGTGCTATATCTTGAATGCACTAAAACTAAAGCCGTCTTCATAGCTTTATCTTTTAAATCAAGATAAAACTTACCAACCTGATACGGCATTAAAAGGCCTTTATAAATAAAGATCTTACAAGACAAGCTACAGATATAAAAATTACTTTCTTCTTTTGATTTTAAAGCAGTTATCTTGTTCTCAATTTCTTTTCTTAATATGTAAAGCCTTCTTTCTAAATCAAGTTTATTTTTTATCCTACCTAACGGAGCTACAAAAATCTGCTCTATTTGCGGTTGAGTCTCCCTGGCGCTTTTACCAATCGCTGTTTCTTTTACAGGTACAGTTCTATAACCCAATACCTTGAATTTATTTCGCTTGGCTATTTTAAAAATAGAATCTTTACATTTTTTTATCTGAAAACTTTTTTTCGGGAAAAAAATAATCCCCGAGCCATATAAACCCTCATCGGGTAATTCTATTTTCTCTTGAGCGGTTACCTTAGCTAAAAATTCATGCGGCATCTGAATAAGAATACCAGCTCCGTCTCCTGTCTTTGAATCAGCTCCGACAGCACCACGATGAGTGAGGCGTTCTAAAATATTCAGGCCTTTTTTAAGAATAGAATAGCTACTCCTGCCTTGGATATCACAGATAAAACCGACACCGCAGGAATCTTTTTCCAATTCTGGATAATATAGCCCCTGTTGATGAGGAAAATTGTTTTTTTTATACATTTTAAACTGCCTATAATTTAAGCACTAATAAATTCAGTTATGCCCACTAAATTTATAAGTGGGCACAACTAACGTTTTAATTATAGAATAGAAAGATACTTATCAAGTTCGTATTGTGATACTTGAATTCTATATTCATTCCACTCTTTCTTTTTAAGCTCAATAAATCTCTTGAAAATGTGTTTACCTAAAGTTTTCTTAACTAATTCACTTTCTTCGGTGATAGCTAAAGCATGTCCTAAGCTTTCAGGCAAAGTCTCGATACCTTTTTCTTTTCTCTCATCGTCAGTTAAATTATAAAGATTTTTTTCCATAGAAGCTGGCACTTTATAGTTATTCTCAATACCATCTAAACCAGCTTGAAGCATAGCAGCAAAGGTAAGATAAGGATTACAAGCCGGATCTGAAGCTCTGAATTCACATCTAGTGGCCTTCTCCTGTCCTGGATGATAAAGAGGCACTCTAATTAAAGCACTTCTATTTCTTCTGCTCCAGACAATATAAACCGGAGCTTCATAACCAGGTACTAATCTTTTATAAGAGTTACTTGTCTGAGCAAATATGGAACAAATTTCTTTTGAGTGCTCAAGAAGCCCAGCTATATACTTATGAGCTGTTTCTGATAAAAAATCTTTTGATTTAGAATCATAAAAAGCATTCTTCTTACCCTTAAAAAGTGACTGATGGACATGCATACCAGAACCGTTCTCACCAAAAATAGGTTTAGGCATAAAGGTTGCATAGACTCCGAATTTATTAGCAATCTCTTTTACAACTACACGGTAAGTAATAACGTTATCGGCCATCTTAAGAGCATCATCATAACGCATATCAACTTCATGCTGAGAAGGAGCTACTTCGTGATGTGAATATTCTACATGAATACCCATCTCTTCTAATGCTAAGACTGTTTCTCTTCTTAAATCACTGGCAACATCAAGAGATGTCAAATCGAAATAGCCGCCCTTATCTAAAACCTCTGTAGCTCCATCTGCTTTAAAATAAAAGAATTCTAACTCAGGCCCTAAATAAAAATGGTCGTAGCCCATTTTTTTTGCTCTTGCTAATGCACGTTTGAGCACATAACGAGGATCCCCTTCATAAGGTGTCTTATCCGGATTTAAAACATCACAGATCATGCGAGCTACAGCTTTTTCTTTTGGTCTCCAGGGTAATATCTGAAAAGTCGATGGATCGGGCATGGCAATCATATCGGATTCTTCAATATCCTGATAACCAGTAATAGATGAGCCATCAAAACCCATGCCGTTCTCAAGAGCTCCTTTAAGCTCGCTCTCAGTAACAGAAAAACTCTTCACCTGACCTAAAAGATCTGTAAACCAAAACCTGATAAATTTAACATCGTTTTCCTTAACTAGTTTTAATACATCATCTTTTGTTTTTACTAACATCTTATATACTCCTTTTTTAAACACAAAAAAGGCGTTCCTCACCACTAAAGGGTGAAATTGAACGCCTTCGTCAATACTTGACACAGTCATTGTGTCTTCTTATTTTCTGTTACCATAAGTAAAAAAATCAACATTCTGGTAACCTTTTTTTAGCCAATAGCTTTTTTGCCTTTTTCTCCTGTTCTTATTCTAACACACTCCGATAAATCTAAAACAAAAATCTTCCCATCACCTATTTTACCTGTTCTAGATCCTTTAATAATAGCCTCAATGGCCTTTTCTACATATTCATCATTAACAGCTAATTCTAATTTTATTTTTTTTAATAAATTAACCTCATGCACAATTCCTCTATAGGTTTCTGTGTAGCCCTTTTGTTGCCCGCAGCCTAAGGCATTAGAAACAGTCATTTTATATATTTCTGACTCAAAAAGAGCTTTTTTAACATCGGGTAATTTGTGAGGCTGGATCATAGCTATTACAAGTTTCATTTTCAATCTCCTCTTTTTACTGGGGCAGGCAATTTAACCTGCCCCATAGATTTCTTATTCAGTTGTAAATATTTGAAAACCTGCATAGGCTTCAAGACCATGTTCACCTATATCAAGTCCCTTAAGCTGTTCTTCGTCACTAACTCTAAGACCCATTATCTTCTTAATTACTCCAAAGAGTATCAGAGCAGCTATGAAAACCCAGGCAAAAACACTCACAACGCCTGTAGCCTGAACTATAAGCTGCTTAAAACCTCCTCCGAAGAAAAGTCCATTTACACCACCATAAGATTCTTGAGCAAAGAAACCAACAGCCAGAGTACCAAAGGCACCACAGACACCATGGACTGAAATTGCACCAACCGGATCATCAATGCGCAGAACTTTATCAATGAACTCAATAGCAAAGACAACTAAGCCTCCGGCTAAAGCACCAATAATGACTGCACTTAGAGGTGAAACATTAGCACAACCAGCAGTTATAGCAACTAATCCAGCCAAAGCTCCGTTTAAAGCCATACTAGTATCCGGCTTGCCATATTTTGCCCAGACAACCATCATCGCTACTAAGGCGCCGGCTGCTGCTGCTAAGTTAGTAGTAACCGCAATCGCACCAATACTTAGATTGGTACCTGCTGTTGTGCTTCCCGCGTTAAATCCAAACCATCCGAACCATAAAATAAACACACCTAAAGCGGCTAGAGGTATATTATGACCCGGGATAGCATTAGAAGTGCCATCGGGATTATACTTACCAAGCCTTGGACCTAACAGCCACGCACCAACTAAAGCTGCCCAGCCACCAACAGAGTGAACAACAGTAGAACCGGCAAAATCAATCATGCCCAGCTTGCTTCCTAACCAACCGCCACCCCAGATCCAGTGACCTGCTACTGGATATATTAAGGCAGTAATGAAAACACTATAAGCAAGGTAAGCTTTAAATTTTGTCCTTTCAGCCATAGCACCGGATACAATAGTAGCCGCTGTAGCTGCAAAAACTGTTTGAAAGATCCAAAAAGTAAACATCCACAAACCATCATTAGTTGACGGATCTGCTTTAGATAGGAAAAATCCATCTGTCCCAAAAAGACCAAAAGCACTTGCTCCAAACATAACCCCAAAACCAATGGCCCAGTAAGCTAAAGAACCAACACTAAAATCCATTAGATTCTTTGTCATAATGTTACAAGCATTTTTAGCTCTGGTAAAACCTGTCTCAATCATAGCAAATCCAGCTTGCATAAAGAAAACCAGAAAAGCCGCTATCAAAGTCCAAACCGTGTTTATAGCCAAAGCGTTAGACTCAGGTGTTATTGCCTCATCAGCAAAAGCTGCACCTGCAAACACCCCAACCCCAAAAATTAAAAACATTAAACAAAATAGAATTTTTTTAAAACTATTTTTCATATTTTTCCTCCTCTTTTACATGCTAAAGACCAGCACGCAACCACCGTAAAACTCATCACTTTGATTACCATCATCTTCATCCTCTAAATCTCCAAAAGGAATTGAATAAGCAATTAGCGGGGTTAGTGTTACATGATCAGTTAAGGTTATAGGTAAGCCGGCTGAAAGACCTACGTCACCGCCGTTACCAGTAATAAACAACTCATGGTTATAACCTATATGCCCACCTAATTCAATAGCAACTGGCTTATCCTCAAATTCAAAGGTGTGACTTAAATCTAAGACAACATAATCACCATCACCACCACCATTTTCTTCTTTAGAATAATCATGGTACCAAGTCACAAAAGGACTTAGGGGCACCTGAGTCAAACCCGCTCCTACATAAAACTCTTTACTGTGGGCATCTGCTGAAGGAAAATCATAATAAATGTGTCCTAAAGAAATGCCTACATATTCAAAGTCGTGACTGTAATCAACTGAGTAATCAACTTCTTCTGAATCAAAATCATCATTGTCACGCAAATCAAAACTACCCCAAACACTAGCTGTAAACCCGTATACGCCCACATAAACACCTGGTTGAATGACCGGATCTGAATCTAACTCAAAACCTCGCCACATGTACTTAGAAAAAAATGCGATATCAGAACTAATTTCAACCTCTGTATCATCTAAGAGGCCAGCTGTTGCTTCAAATCCCATACCAATAGTAAATAAAAGAACAATCAGTAACATTAATAAATACTTTTTCATTTTTTACCTTCCTTTTTTACATATAAACTAATTGTTTTATGTAATATCAAAAGCTTGTATTAAATAAATTCTCAAAAAACAAAAAAAGGCGCCCACAAATGAATAGCTTTACAAAGCTATAAATTCACAGACACCTACGTCTAAATTAATCTTTTTTACTTAAAAAGACAAAGGCATTCTTTTGTTAAGAACGCCTTTGTGCAAACACAAAACTATGTGTTTTGAAATACCCTATAATATCTTAAGTAAAATAGGTTTTATTTTGGTAACTATTATTTTTTATTTACTTCTTTTTTGTCTGCTTTGTAATTTTAGCAGGTTGACTTACTGAAAATTCCTCGCAAAAATTAACGGGAAATTTCCTATCAAAGGTGCAAGCTTTATCATTACAACATGTCTGACACAAACCTTTATTTTCCATAATTATTACCTCACTTGTTGAAGACATTCACTTTGCCTACCTTCAAGAACAGCTTCCGCCTCTTGGCGATAAGCATTCATAACATAATCAATACCAGTTATCTTAGCCGCTTCTTCTGTAAGCGCCATGATATCCCTGCGTGTTATTGTATCTAATTTGAAGTTTCTAGAACCGGCCATTAATTGCTGTAAGCCGACTTGTATTTTTTTTGAAAATGAATAGATACCAACTGCTCCCAAAGGAATATCTTTCATGTCTTTGCCGTATTTCTCTTCAAGTTCATCATAGCAAACAAATATTTCTTTAGCTGTTTGGCCAAATTTAGATACAGTAGAAGGCAAATTTTTATCTTTCATCCACTGATCAATATTTTTACCTACCATTCCAGGAATCATAAGAGCTCTACCCATACAAACTGCTTTAACATAGGGTGCTCCCATAGCCAAAACTTTAAAAATATGGTCTTCACTGGAAAATCCACCAGCAATAGCTATATCAGGAACTCTTATGCCCTGACCTTTAAGCTTACAGCAAAACTCATAAGTTAAAGCTTGTAGATATAATGTAGGGGTTCCCCATTCTTCCATCATTCTCCAGGGACTCATGCCAGTACCTCCACCAGACCCATCAATAGTCAAAAGATCAAGCTTGGCAATAGAAGCATACTTAATAGCCATGGCTAATTCCACCATAGAATAAGCTCCTGTTTTTAAAGTAATTCTTTTAAAGCCTAAATCGCGTAAGCGCTTTACTTCATTTAAAAAAGACTCTTCGGAAACAAAACCCAACCTCGAATGTCTTTCAAATTCTTTAATAGCCCCATCTTTAAAAGCCTGCTGATTAGCCTTAAGAGATGGATCAGGAGTTACAATATAACCTCTTTTTTTAAGTTCTAAAGCTCTTTCTAAACTTTTAACTTTAATCTCGCCGCCAATACATTTAGCTCCCTGTCCCCATTTTAATTCAATGGTCTCAAGGTCATGTTTTTCTCTGATATATTCAGCTACTCCCAAGCGAGTATCTTCCACATTCATCTGCACAAGAAGCTCACCATAGCCTTCATGAAAACGCCTATAAGTTTCAATACGGCGATCCATATCAGGAGCGCTAGCTATTTTTCCATTTGAATCAAGCTCAAGCTGTGGATCAATTCCGCAAACATTCTCGCCACAAACCAGAGTAACTCCTGATATAGCAGCTCCGATGGCAAAATGCTCCCAGTTTTTACGGGCAATTTCTGTTGAACCTAGAGCACCTGTAAATATAGGAGTTCTCATTTTTACTTTACTTTCATAACCATATTCTGTTTCTGTATTAACACTAGTAAATTTTGCCGTATCGGGGCCAGCTTCAACTCCTTCTGGCAAACCTTTCGCTCCCAAAGCATAACCTTGAATATTAAAATGCGAATAATCTACTGGATATTCTTTGTCTGCCCCAGCGGTTACATCACCAAACGGACCTGGATAAATTACTTCTCTGCTTCTAAATGTTGATTTAAAAACTTCACAATTTCCTCGGCAGCCATCAATACACCTTGAACATAAACCAGAATTAGGCGCTACACTCTTTGATCTGTTAAAGGTTTCAGTTGCATCATTAGCATTTGGTTTTTGAAAATTCATTTTCTTCCTTTCTTTTTTTTCTTAATTATTTATTTGAATTGATCAATATCAATCTGATACTTAATTATTTTTGAATGCAGTGTGTTTCGGTTAATTCCCAAGAGTTCTGCCGATCTCAATTGATTACCCCGTGTTTTTAAAAGTGCTTCTTCAATCAGTGTTTTTTCTATTAATTTAACGCATGTTTTATAATTACTAGATAGCCTTTCGCCGGAAATATAGGAATTCACATCCTCTGTTACCTTTATAAATTTCTTTGAGATTATTTTCTCTTCAACGTTATTCATAACCACTAGCATTTTGATAATCTTATTAGGTTTAATTTTTTTTCTTATTAATATCAGTAACCATGATAATAGCTTCAGCTATTTCTCTCATGGTCTTTCGCCTGTCCATGCTGAATTTTTGAACTTTCAAATATGCTTCTTCTTCACTTATGCCTTCGTCTTTCATTAATATGCCTTTAGCTCTTTCAATAACCTTGCGCGACTCAAGCTCTTCTTGAATAATTCTGCTTTTAACCATTAATTCTGTATTTTCTATAGCAACTGCAGCCTGGTTAGCTATGGAGGTCAATATTTCAATTTCCAGCTGGCTAAATTTATGAGGAGTAGAAGTATAGCAGTTGATAACTCCGATAACCTTACCTTTTAAGGCCAGCGGCACGCACAAAAGTGAACGCAAATTTTCTTTTTTTGCAACATCGTGATATTTATATTCTTTTTCTTTAGTTACATCTTTTAAAACAATGGCTTGATTAAGCTTGGCAGCTTTTCCGGCAACACCCTCACCTAAAACCAAAGGAGGCTTTTTGTTATACTCTTCACTAACACTTTGAGTTGCTCGAATTTCTAGTTTATTATTCTTTTCATTAAGAAGCATTAACGAACAAATATTTGATCCCATAACTTGGGCAGTTACACTCACAATAAGACCCAGAATATCATCTAAATATAAATCAGATGTTATAGCCCGACTTATTTTAGATAAACCCTTTATTTGTTCATCATATAAAGTAGATTTCAACTTTCACCTCCCATATGCTTAATTATTAAGCAAACCAAATTAAAAAAAACTAAACAATCCTATGTAAACTATCTAGATATCTTTTTAAACTGCTGCACTTTTCGTGAGTTATACTCTTTTTTTGGATATCTTTTGACTCAACGCCTTCATCATCTAGAGCGCCACAAGCATTACAAAACAAAATGTTTCCCTGCGCTCTATGCGCCCATGAATTATTCGTGCGCATTTGCACTTTAATGTCAGATAAAAGTTCATTTAAGTTTTTACTTTTTTTCATAATTATATTATCCAAAAATAAAAAAAACGTTCCCATCCCGTCTAAATATGCGAGATTAAGAACGTCTCCGTTCACATAAACACTTACATTGTGTTTAAACTGCTTAATACTATAAGTAAAGAAATGACCTTGTTGGTAACTTATTGAAATCTTTTCTTACACTTTTCCATCAACTTGTTCTTACTTTTTAAAGCAGCTACATGGGAAATATTTAGCTTCGCACCTATCTGGCGAGCCGTATAGCCATCTAAAAAAAGAAAGAAAATCTTTTTATCTTTTTTACTAAATCCGTTCTTTCTGATATAATTTAGGGCGAAGCTTTTATCAATATCTTCAGTTATTGACCTACATCCATCAGGAATTAAATCTGCCAGTTTATGCCCTTTATCATCAATTTCCTTATCAAGGGTAACTTTCTTAATGTTTTCCTGACTTTTTCTCATTAAGTTTCTTATATGAAATTCACAACCTTTAACTATATAGTTTTCATTTATACCTTCAGGCACACCATCTTTATACTTCTGCCAAAGGTATATAATCATCTCTTGGTAAAGGTCATTGGCATCTAATAAAGGCACAAAATTATTATAATGCATAGCTATCTTCTTTAGCCTGGCACTAATAGTATTAAATAATTCGTTATAATTCATCTTCATCACCTCTTATAAACAAAAAAATCCTTTTAAAAAGCATAACCCCTGCTTTAAAAAAGGACTTCAATGTCCTAATTTCTAGCTTACTTCGCTAAAAATAAAAAAAGACATTCTTAAAAGAACGTCTTCGTCTTACCTTACTTTTTGAACACTATCATTGTGTTCTTTTTATTTAATTATGTAATAATTATGCCTCAAATTTAGGCATTTGTCAAGTTATTTTTTATGAAATACTATTCATTTCATCATTTAAAATAATAGCGTTGGCTACTTCTTTAATGGTCTTACGATTATCCATACTATACTTACGCATTAAACTATAAGCTTCATCTTCAGCTAAGTTTCTTCTTTTCATTAATATGCCTTTGGCTCTTTCAATTATCTTACGAGCCTCAAGCTCTTCCTTGACAACTTTGGTTTCAACTACAAGCCTGAAATTTTCTATTACAATAGCAGCCTGATTAGCCACTGAATTCAACATAATTATTTCAGCATCACTAAACTTATGGGGCTTAGATGTATAACTATTTAAAACCCCAATAATCTCACCCTTAACCCTCAGGGGCACACATAAAAGAGAGTACAGCCCTTCTTTTTTTGCGATGTCTCTATTAACATAACGTTTATCTTCCCTGACATCATCAGAAGTAAGTGGTTTTCCTTCAGAAGCCACCAACCCAGCCAACCCATCACCTAATTTTATATTGGGCTTCTGATTATAACTATCGCTGATAGATTGAGTAGCTTTAACTACTAATTCTTTTTTATCATTTAAAAGCATAAGTGAGCAAATCTTTGAGCCCATAACCTCGGCCGTCACTGTGACAATAAGTTTTAGAATATCATCTAAATACTTATCAGAAGTAACGGCCTCGCTTATTTTAGCTAAAGCTTCAAGAATTTGCTTACTATCTTGATTGCTACTGCTTTTATTTGGCATATTTCTTTCTTCTTAAACTAAGCCCTGATCTATCATAGAATCAGCTACTTTGATAAAGCCAGCAATATTAGCCCCTAGGACATAATCGCCCGGCTCACCATATTCTTTTGCGGCTTCAAAAGCAGCCTTGTGAATAGCCTGCATAATACCCTTCAATCTGCCGTCAACTTCTTCTCTGGTCCATGAAAGCCTTAATGAATTCTGGCTCATCTCTAAACCTGAAGTTGCAACTCCGCCAGCATTAGAAGCTTTACCTGGAGCATATAGAACTTTGGCGTTTTGGAAAACTTTTACAGCCTCTGGCATCGTGGGCATATTAGCCCCTTCACCAACAGCCATACAGCCATTTTTAACCAAAGCCTCGGCATCAGCTTTGCTGATTTCATTCTGGGTTGCACTCGGAAAAGCGATATCACATTTTTCATTCCAGGGACGTTTACCATCATGATATTTACAGCTAAAGAGTTTTGTACACTCTTTTACTCTGCCGCGCTTTGCATTTTTAAGTTCAAAAATATGCTCTAATTCTTTTTCTCCAATACCATCCTCACAATGAATATAACCGCCGGAATCAGATAGCGTCACTACCTTTGCTCCCAGCTCAATTAGCTTGTGAGCTGTATATTGAGCTACATTTCCAGAACCTGAAATCGCACAGGTTTTACCTTCAAAGGTTTCGCCTTTAGTTTTGAGCATTTCTTCAACAAAATATACACAACCATAACCAGTGGCTTCTGGCCTGATGAGGCTTCCACCCCAGTTAAGTCCTTTACCAGTTAGGACACCAGTGAATTCATTGCGCAATCTTTTATACTGACCGAACATAAAACCAATTTCACGTCCACCGACACCGATATCACCAGCCGGGACATCTGTATCCGGGCCAATATGCCTAAAAAGCTCACTCATAAATGATTGACAAAAACTCATAACTTCGTTATCTGATTTTCCTTTAGGATCGAAATCAGATCCACCCTTACCGCCACCCATAGGTAGAGTAGTGAGGGAATTTTTTAAAACCTGCTCAAAAGCTAAAAACTTTAAAATACCTAAATTAACAGATGGATGAAAGCGCAAGCCACCCTTATAAGGACCGATAGCACTATTCATTTCAATTCTGTAACCTCGGTTAATTTGAAACTCACCCTTATCATCGACCCAGGGAACTCTGAACATAATTACCCGTTCAGGCTCAACCATACGCTCTAAGATTTTATTGGCTTGATATTTAGGGTGTTTTTTAAGGACAGGTCTTAGTGTTTCAACTACTTCCTCAACTGCCTGTATAAATTCAGGCTGACCAGGATTCTTCTTCTTGACTTCATCAAGAATTCTTTGTACATAGGGCATTTCTTTTTTCCTTTGTTAAAAAAGTTTCCATTAAAGAATAGACAAGTACCTCTCTATTTCATAAGACGTCACTCGGCTGCGATAATCATCCCATTCTTTCATCTTATTATGAATAAAGCGACTAAATATATGCTCACCCAAGGCATCTTTGACAAGGGCGCTGGTTTCCGTTTCTCTTAGGGCCTCAAAAAGACTAACCGGCAAACTCTGCAGACCGCGACTTTCTCTTTCTTGAGGTTCCATATTATAAATATTTGGCTCAACTGATTTAGGTAATTTATATCCCTTTTTAATGCCTTCTAAGCCAGCTGCTAAAATTACTGAGAATGCCAGATAAGGATTACAGGCCGGATCAGGACACCTGATTTCAGCTCTGGTGGCATGCTCATTACCTGGCCTATAAACCGGCACTCTGATTAAAGCGGTCCTATTTTTATGAGCCCAGCTAATATAAACCGGAGCTTCATATCCAGGAACTAATCTTTTATAAGAGTTAACCCACTGAGCTAAAACAGAACATATTTCACGGCTGTGTTTGAGTTGTCCTGCGATAAATGCTCGCGCTGTATCCGAAAGGTATTCTTTATCGTCCGGATTATAAAATACA
>Ga0222637_1000151_pt1 | contig 37977 bp, 46 predicted proteins | sample AntAcemetagen143_FD_181149 | JGI IMG/M metagenome (GOLD analysis project Ga0222637, IMG submission 181149) | Saline water microbial communities from Ace Lake, Antarctica - #143 | ecosystem: Environmental > Aquatic > Non-marine Saline and Alkaline > Saline | place: Antarctica: Ace Lake...
GTTTGATAAGGCGGCGTTTGCACAGATGGCGGACTCCAAGACTCCCTACATCTTCAAGTATCTTGCCAACGCGAACCTCATATATCCAGACGGTACTTTCAACCTAGAAATTTTAAAGGAGGCAAAGCATGGAAAACGCAAGCCAGGAAAGAAAAAGGGAGATCATGGTGGAGAAAGCGATGGAGGTGTATGAGCAGCGGATTGACGCTATCTACAATCGTGTGCAATCGCTCAAGCCTCTCATCCACCAGAACATGGCGGTGATCAACCGCTACTCGCTGCACGACGACACGTTCATGGAGCAAGCCCCGGGTCTCAAGAAGACCAACCGCCGGCAAAGCTGGAACGGTATGATCCTCGCGGTGTCCGACCTCGAGAGCGAAGATCCGATCATCGAGGTTAAGAAGGGCATCCTCAAGGCGAACGCTGGAAAGACCGTGCTGTTCAACCCCGAGTCGGCATACTCTCTGAACATCGCAGACTTCGACGAGATATGGGTGATGCACATCGACGGCTTCCTCGCGTTCGATATGGAGCACAACCAGAGAGCCATCAAGCTGAAGAACGCAATCTCGAAAGCAAATATCACGATGCTATAGGGGGTGGGGATGGATAGATGCAAGAAATGCTGGATGGTGATATCGAACTATTCAATCTGCCCGTACTGCGGGGGGATGGTCGGAAGGGGAGAACATGGGAAAATTCCAACGGACGAAGGGATTAAACTGGGAGCGAAAAACTGCGAACATCCTACAGGACGCGAGCGGAGTGAAGGCGATCAGACTACTCGAATTTCAGCAAGGATTCGGAATCGACATCAAGACCGAACTCCCCCTGGCGGTGCAGTGTAAATGTGGCAAGAGCACCGTCAAAGCATTCGACGGCTACCTCGAGGCGGTGAGATCCGCACGAGGAAGCACGCCGGGTGTGATACCGACGTGCTTTTTTAAGTGGTCTTGGCAAGGGAAAGACCCTCACCAAAAGAGGGGGGAGTATGTAGTGTTAAGCGTCGAAGACTTCATGGAGATATTTATGAGCTATCTCAATAACAAATAATTAGCAGGTCGTTTCTTCCATGCGAGGTCATCGTCCCATATGTCGATGGCCTCGTATTCTGCTATCACACCGACCGCGTCCCAGTATGCATCCGACGCTATCAGTTGTTCCTCGCACAGGTAGAGCACTTCTTCATCACCGTTTGGAAACAAGTCGAGGCACTCTAAGGAAATCTCTTCGGCCACTTCAAGCTCGATATCACTTAGATTTTTTAGTTGGTACTCTGGCCTTTGATACTCGACGAGACTTACTCCTTTTGCGCAGCTTGCTGCGAGTAGCAGACTTACGCCCAGCGACAAGATCCTTAATCTTTTTCCTACGTTCTCGAGCCGCTTTGTTGACTTCATCCCTGTGCTCCTTAACCTTGCGCTCGACCTCGAGCCGCTCGTTGCGCTTTATCATATGGATGAAATACCATACGAGGACGCCGATGACTGAGATGAATCCGAAGAGAACCGTTGCGATAGTCATTTCTTCGCCAGCCCACGGCTGATGCTATAGGCCGCTGCCGCCAGACCGGAACAGACGAGCGCTGCAATCTTCCACTCACCCGGAAGGCTTGTGGAGAGTGCGGTGAGGATGGATCCAGCAACGGCTACTACGGTGACCCACAACTCTGAGGTTTTGACTCCACTCTTCACGATTTTTTCAGACATTGTCGACTCCTTCGGGCTTGTTCCAGCGGGCAGGATAGCCGCGCTGGTCATAGTGGCATCCCCAGATATAGAGGCCGAGACCACCTGTTTTGATTTCTTCATCGGCCATCATCTTACTAATTGTATTGTATAATTGCAATGGGGGAATGCCATGCACCACGAGGTCGGCAGCACAGCCGTCCATATGGTAGGAGTGACGGGCGCCGCCGATGTTCCTGTTATGCGACGGCGTGCGGTATCCAGACATGATATAGATGGGGTGGCCGATCGCCTCACGGATCCGCTCGAGCGAGATGCAGAGCGGAAGCAGGGTCTTGACGATGCTTTTCTTGGGGTATTCGATCCCGTCGTGGCAATCGAACTCGGAGATGTCGAAATGCTCTGTCATCTTCATTTGAAGAGTTTCCTCTTGACATAGCGTTTGGCCTTCTTCTCGGCCTTCTGGAAGGGGCTACCCTTGGACGGGCTTTTGGCGATCTTCCGCTCCTTCTCCTTCTCGTACTGAGGGTAGGAGCCGAACAGCATAGCCATGGGTTTGTTGTATTTTTTGGCACCCTTCGTGTCGAAGACGATGCGTCCTTTCTTGCTCGTGATCCGACCGAAAGCCTGAGAGCCTTTGTAGACCTGTTTACTGCCTGGGAAAGCTACCGACGCGCCTGCTGAAACCGCTCCTCTGGTGGCAGCGCCCTTACGCCTGCCGTCTCCAGTGGCCGTTTCCTTGGCGTAGTCGTACATCGCCTGTCCGACCCCTGAGTTTGCATACCGATAGTTGGAGACGAACGGGATGAACATATCGAAGCTGAACGGCTTCGGGATCCCGGTCTCAGCGCACACCTCGTTGATGATCGACATCGCAGCGCCGGCCTCGAGGAGGTTCTTCGATACCTTGTACGCACCATCTTTGTACGCCATGCGTGGCATATCGTACATCATGGTGGTCGCCAGGTTGTTCGTGAAGGACTGGAACTGCATCATCGCACGGCCCATCGCGGACTTGAGGATCTCCGGCTTGTCGAGTTTCCCGAAGCTACCGTGCGCAATGTCTACCCAGTCATCGGCATATGACATCATCGACGCCAGTGGGTCGGCCTTGTTTGCCAGGGCCAGTTCCCTCCCACCGCTGCGCTTCCAGTGCTCGCAAGCCGCCGTGAACATATGTTTTCTGGCAACGGCATCGAACTTCTTAAATCCGTAGGACATGAAGTGCTTCATGTAGTTGTACCCGGCCTTCGTGCTCTGCAGCGCACCCTCGCCGGACTTCATAAGGTTCTTTTCAAAGTTTACGAACTCGAGCGGCGCAGCCAGTTGCCTGTTTCGCGACAGCTTGAAGAGTTCGTCGTACTCCTTTGAGAACATCTTAACGGTAGCTGTTATTGCGTCTCTCGGGCTTGCAACCAGCGACAAGGCACCGGAGGAAAGCTGCTGGAAAAGCACGTTGACGTTGCCGAGGATCAATCCCTCCGCCCGCTTGCGCATACCGAACTCAAGGCCGCGCTTCACAACAGTCTCCGTCGCTTGGTCAAACGGATTTGCCGCTTTCGCAAACACGGTCTCTTTCACATGGTTCAATATCTTCTGAATGCCGGCGGGTGCCATGCCAGCTACCGCTTCAAGCTCTCGCACAGGTCTTGAGAAATGGATAACCTCCAGCGCCGCGTCTAAGTATTGGTCGAACGATTCAACGGCGTCAACGACGTATCCTTCCTTCGCGGTCTGGTGGTGTCCCAGCTTCGACGGGACTTCCTTCACATGGCCTTTGACCTGCGGGCCGACTTTTCCTACTTTCGACCCGGCCTCCTGCACCGCTGGCGTCGAAGACACTATTCTTTCCTTCGCCGCTTCCTTCAACGTCTGCCCTTTTCTTGCGTGGTGCATATAGTTCTGTCTGTAAGTGAAGGGCTTCAAGCCCACTGCCTCCCTTGCTTCGTTGACATACCCAAAATACTTATCAAGCTGTGGCTTGATATATTCACTCGCAGCGATAGCCTTCTTCTGGATCTCAGGGCTTAACGCCAGGAACTCGTCGCTCGATCTTGATATATTTTCTTCCACCAGCTGCATCGTTATGTTGGAGGCTTTTGAATTCCGAGCGATGCCGGTCTTCGCAAGGCCGTCCATCATCAACTTCTTGGTGGCCTTCATTTGTATTTCTTCGTGCTTCATACCATTGAACATCACCTCAAGCGGGTTGTTATATCCGAAGTGAGTCCTTAGCTTCCGCTGAATCGGAGCGAAGTACCTCGTGCCGATCGGCTTCAGCATCTCCTTCATCCACGGCTCGTTCTGCGAGAAGCCTACATCCTTACCTCCGGCAACCATCATGGACATCATGTCAGCTAGATCGGTTCCGTTTTTGAGATAGAGCGGGTTGTCGGCATAGCCGAACCGCTTCATATATTCGGTTGTCTGCTTGCTGGACATCCCAAGTTCGTTCTTGGTCGGAGCAAAAATCTTAGATACAAGTCCGTCAATAGCTTTTGTATCTTCCTTGCTAAATCCTGACACGAGAGAGTCAAGCTCACGCATACTTCGCATCTTCCTGCTAAAGGAAGCCTGTGAGTTTTTGAGCGTAATCTTCATGCGGTCTATCAACTCTGGGGTAGCGTCGTCCGCGATGTTTGCAATCTCGTTTTTGAGGCTCTTGATTGTGTTTAGGTCGTCAGCGGTGTCAATGACGAGTGATCGAAGCTTAATCCGATCCTTCACTCCATCTTTCAAGTGCGGCTTAACACTTACGAATAAGTCCCTATCGATATGGCGAGAACTGGCCTTCAGCATATTGAGCGAGAACTGTTTGTTCATCACCGTTGCGGACTTCAGTATTCCGTTCGCCTCGTTGATTTTCCCAATATCTCCAAACGATATCGCGCCATCTGTGTTGATGGTCTTGAAGTACGTCTCGAGGTAATCGTCTGCAATCTCCGCAGCTTTTTTGCTGTTGATGCGAATGTCCTGCACGCCGCGACTGCCGTTCATATAGGATTTTGGAGATACACCCATAGCCTGACGTAGTTTCGCCGCGTCTGGCACAGCCTCCTTGAGCGCTTGTAGGTTTGCCCTTGACGGGTCTGAGAAGAAGTCCGTGAACAATCCTCTGTCAACACCTTTGATGCCCTTGCCCTCAAGGTTGCGAACTGATCTGCCTGCCGCGATCCGATGCGACTGCTTAGCGTTCATCCTAAAAGGTAGTGTTGCGAGATCGCCAATGGTGCTGGCCTGCTTCACAGCGTCCATCATCATCGGCTTAACCATCGCCAGCGATCCGACGTGGTCTCCACTGTTCATCATAGTGCGAAGCGCCTCCGAACTGTCGTACATAAACTTCAGCGGCGCTCCTTCGTTGGAAATCAGTTTTTCCGCAACGCTTTTAGACTCCTGCTTGATAGCCTGCATCGCTATCTCGGGTGTCCGCGCGAGTTCAGACGCAAGCAAAGGGCCACCCTCCGGTCGGATCGCCTTAATCTTCTTCAGCGCCATCAACCCAACGTTGTATTCCTCACTTCGTGCCGCTGCTGGAACCTTCTCATACAACTTAACGAGGTCGTCTACACCCATGTTTTTAATGCGTGAGGTTATCTCGTCTGATTTAAGGTGACCGTATACCTTCTTGAGTTTGTTGATCTCTCTCTTCCCAAAAAGAGCGCCAGCACCTGCGACGACCGGATATAAAACTGCAGATGCAGCAGCCATCTGGGTGCCATCAACTACGCCCTGAGCAAACGCGTCACTCCAGCTTTCGCCTTTTATCTTTGACTTGGCGACGCCAATACCTCCGAACAGTGTCGCGCCTTCAAGGGCGAGGGCACCAGCGGCCTTACCGTGCTTTGCAACTTTGGTGCCGAACTTGACTGGTTCACCGATAACCTTTGCGTACTTCATGGTGGCTGCTGCTGCCTCAGATCCTCCGCGCAGATTTTTGATCGCTTTCCCAACGAAGGGCACGCCCTTAGACAGCGCTCCCGTTGCGCCTTTTTTTGCAAGTCCTCCGGTAATTCCCCACCCAGCAACCGTGAAGCTGGCGATCGCTCCGGTGAGGTCGGCTACCGTGCCGCCCCAGCTTGCGAGGTCCGACGGTGCCTCTTCCTCTGGACCTTCGTAAATGCCAAGCGACAAGCCGGACAGGTACTTCCGATACATGAACCATTGGTCCTTCACGATCCCGTTGTAGCCTTCAGACATCATAGGACGTTCATCCGCCGCTGCTTCTTCAGCGCTGACTCCGCCTGGTTGCTGCTGTGCCTGCTGCTGTTGTGCCTTCTGCTCGGGGGTCTGAGGCTTCACGCCGCCTTTGCTCTGGACTTTGCTGAACGTTTCGATATCTGACTTTGCAATCGTCTTCACATCTTCCGGTTTGTTGATATTTCCTTTGGTGTTACCGATGACTTCCGCTTCGCCCTTCTTGAACTCTAACCACTTAGCCTTCGCATCTTCAGCGGTGATTTCCTTCTTGCGGATTGCGTCCAGAACCTTCTCGCTCGGCGGAAGTTCTCCGTCGTTCACCATCTGGTTTAGGATGCCATTGTACTTAACGTTTGTGAACGGAGATTTAAGGCTAGAGTCTTCTTCGACCCTACCCTTCTCAATCCGCGAGAAAAGATTTTTCATCATCGCTCCAATTTTCTATCTATGGTGGGCTACTTCCCGAACGAGTCTTCAAACTTCGAGACGAGTTCGTTTCTTGCTTCAGGCTCGTTCTTGTTGATCGACGTTCCAAAGTCGTCCACCATCTTCATGTACTCTGAACTCATCATGGGGATGGAAAACCGATCGACCTTCCAACTCTTTGGCGCACCGTAGTCATCAAACGACGAAGGCTTCATCACACCCTTCGCGCCAACGAGCAGCAATTTGGTGAACATATTGCTCATAACGTAATCGGCATACTTATAGTTGATGCCGGGGTTGTCTTTCATAAACTGCTGCAGATGCTTCTGGTAGAAGTCGCTCTCCATGAAATTATAAACGAAGTCTTTCTTGTTGCTCTCCGTCATATCTCCGACCTCTTTTTTATATGAATCGACGTCGCTGTAGTATTTAATCAGCGGCACGTCCCAGTCTCCTTCGACGTCGTAGTCATAAAGTTCTTTCAGGTCTTCAGCGAGGTACGACCATGATCTGGAAACATCAACCGGAACATCAACCACCTTCTTACCTTTAGGCGGCTTCAGTTTTTTCTTCTTGTACTCCATCTTGCTGCTGACCTCGTTGTAGATTCCCATGTCCTCGACCATGTTGTTGATGGCGTTGAGCGTCTGCGGCTTTGATCCTTCTTTCGTAAGCCCACCCTTCATCGCTGCCTGGAGTATGGCGTTAGGATCTTGGGATGCCATCTGGTTCTCACGCTTGGCGGAGAAGGCTGCTACCTTCTCGTCAACGACACGCATAGCCTCCTGGGCTGGCATTCCGTCAGAGTCTTCAAGCATTTTGATAGTAGACTTGCCTTCTTCAGTATTCGCCCACAATTTATTCATGTTTTGCATTGTCTCTCCTGATCATCGATATATATTTAATAACCCGCCTGAAGCCTTGAAAGGAAATTGTACCTGTTTTCATTTACCTTTTGAACTGAACTCTGGTTGGTAATCGCTTGAGGGCTAATAGCGCCAAGCCGAACAAGTTCGTTCAGCGATTTCATTTCGGTATCTCCGAACATAGACTTGAGCAAGCTGGTTTTTGTAGCGTCCAAAACACCGTCACCTCTGACAATCTTTTCGAGCCATGGTGTGTTAGAAATACCTTCCAAGGCCGCTTTCATCCTGGAGTCTCTATCGGTTTCTGCGACAGCCTTTTTCAAAATCTGAGCGCCCTTTTCATATCCGGCTGCTCTCATCGCAATTATAACGGACCTATCAATATCGTCGTCTGGGTCAAGGCCAGCCTCTATAGCAGACCTCTCCGCCTCCGCTGCCCACTTTTTATCCATAATGTGATCTGTGGCTTTAATGCCAAACTCTTGGTTTAGATTCCTAGTCCCGGCTTCTAAACCCTCAAGCCTTGCTTCACCGAATTTTTCAAACTTTTCTTTAGCAAGTGAGACCTGCCTGTGAGCAGGTGCAACCTGAGTTTCTATGCCCTTCTGCCGTGCTACTCTATCCAACACGCTTTCACCGCTAAGGAACTCGCGCTGTTTATCAGCCGCTCTTTCCTTGGCATTGATATCGATCTGCTGCGTGATGAGATCCTTCTTCCTATCGGCGTTATCTCTAAACGCCCGATGGAGTTGGGCAAACCCTGCGATCGCATCTTGGTAAGACATTTGTATCCTCCGAACGTTAACTGAAACTGTAACTTGATTTTGGCATCTGAAAGTCCGTTTGAAAGCTAGGCGTCTGAGGGATTGTCATTCCGCCACCGCCACCACCGGCCATGGATTGGTATGCCTGAGACATCCCCATGCTAGCGCCTCCGCTCATCACAGCGCCCGCTCCCGCAGCGCCGGCTCCTACAAGGCCCGTGAAGGCATCCATAAAGCTACCCTTCGATTCCTGCGTCGTACTCGACTCGGCCAGTTGACGGTTCTGCTCCACCCCAAGCTGCCGCTCGAAGGGAGACATGGCGTTCGCATTGATGCCCTGGTCTGCGCCTGTCATCTGCTTTTCGAAACTCTGTGCGCCCTGGCCTGCGCCAATCATCCCCGGCAGGTTGCCGTATGCCAAGTTCTTCAACTCAGCGGCCTTCTGCTGCTCGAGGTTGAGGAGGGCTTCTCCAGTCGCGGCGAGCGTTCCTTCCTTTTTCTGGGCTGTAGACGCCGTCAGGCTCACGAGATCCTTCGCAAGACCTTCCTTCTTCTCGCCCTGAGAGGACGCCAGCGCCACGCGGGAGAGGCTGATCTTCTGCTTGCTGTCCTCCATGCCGCCCTGAATGCCCATCTTGCCGCGCAACTCCTGTTCGTGCAGTTGCAACTGCATACCCGTCAGCGTGTCCTGCTTCATCTTGGCCTTCTGGTACTGAGCCGCCTCTGAGTTCGGCGGAAGACCGAGCATCGCGTTCTGCTGGTTCACGTTCTTATCGATCTCGTCGAACATCAGATCCTGCTGGAACGCGAACTTCGCTTCCGTGGATTTGTTCACCTTCTCGAGAACCTCGAACATATTCGCGCCTGACTTGTCGACCTGAAGCACCGCCGCGTTGAGCGCGTCTCCAACCGCGAAGCCTGTCTTGTCAATCTCAGCGGCAACCTTTCCAAACTCTTCGCGGATGGCAGCGTCTGACTCGCCAAACTGCGCGAACAGATCGTCCTTCAACTTATTGATACCAGTTTTCACTCCGCCGTAGAGTTTGTCTACCTGACCCTTCTGCTCGTCGCTGTACGACAAGTCTCCATTCACATACTTCGTAATGTTCTCGAGAGTCTTACGCTCGATGCCGGCCATCTGCTCCGACTTGAACACGTCCTCTTGGAAGATAGACTCCTCCATGGCAGTCACTTCTGGAGAGCCTTCGCCGTATTGATTGATAGCGTTCTGTACGCGAGGGTCGGGCATCTTCTCGATGTTGTAATCAGTATAGGTGTACTGCTCGATGTCATTAAGATGGTTTTCCGCCGCGTTCATCTGCATCCGTTCAGCCTGGAGTTGCCCTTGCCTTGGGTCAATACCGTTGCCCATAGGATCTCTTACAAATGGGTTCGCTGCGATGTCGGATTCGATCTCGTTAATCCGCTGGCTTGCCCTGTCCCTTTGATCTGTAAAATGTTGGGCCTTGCCGGGGTTTGCGTACTCCGTAACCTCTTTCGGCGTGTACGAATACCCGGAGTCCTCAAGGTTCGCCAGCATGATCTGCTTCATGCCACCCTGCATCTCCCTACCTTCGGCAGAGAGTTCTCCAGTTTCAGTAGACGTCGTTTGTGACGATCCAGACCATCCGCCGCTTATCATAGTACCCCCTCATCTGATTGCTCAAGATGAGCTTCTCTTAACTTCAGTGAAAAATCCCTGGCGTGGGCTTTGCCGCCCACCATGTATGTACATAAATGCACGATCTCGTCGCAGTAATTCTTGATGTAGAACGCAGCGCATCTCTTGTATTTATTAGCGGCGTCGCACCAGACGTTGGCGTCCTGCCACGCGTTCCAAGAAATGAATATCTGAGCGTTCAACACGTCGCGGTTCGATCTGAAGAACGAGTTCTTCTCCAGGTCAAACAGTAACGTCGTGAACGCGTTGTCAACGTCTTGCTTGGTGCAGGGCCTGTCGCCGTCCCAAACGTTATCCCAAACGCGGTAAACGCTGATCAACTTCAGGACGAAATCCAAAACGGCCTCGTCTCCGAGAAACGCTGCACGCAATAGATCGGTGTGGTCTTTCTGGTTCATGCTCTCTCCGCCGCTCGTGCTTCAACCTCAAGTGGGTTGTCGGTGTAGCCGTATCGAAGGTAGTACCAAAGATAAACAGGCAAAAAACCCACGATCCAATACCGCCTCCACTGTTCCAAATGCTTTTGCTCGTGCCTGACGAGCATTAAGTTCTGCGAATAAATTTTCGGCCAGATAAAAACGAACGGCCAAATCGCAACGCCAACCGTGTCAACAGGATTGAACCTGTCGGCAAAATTGACGACCCACTTCGCGATTTTATTTGTTACTAGCATTCTTTTCCTTCGCCATGTTCTCAGACCTGATGTTCAAAACCTTGGTGAAATCCTTGTCGAACTCGACGCGCTCAACGCTCGACATCGGAATCCAACTGACCTTCGTATCTTCGTGCGTCCAAATCTCGAGCAGCCCAGTCTCCTTGCTGTACATATGACTGGCGATTGTGAACTGCTCAATCTTCCCCGTGATGTATTTAATCTTGACGCCGTAGCAGTCGGGAAGTCTTGCGTCGTCTTTTTGTAACAGCACTGGAGATACCATTATAGAATCCTCACATAGCAGCGAGTCTCGACACTGCGCATTAGTATATCAAGAGTTGTTGAACCACCGTCTGCCGTGTTGCCGGTAACGGATGCGGTCCCACTATTGCCTGTATTTCCAGCGCCATCATTACCTGTCGCGCCCTGACCTGATCCAGTATACCCTTGAATATTTGTCCATGGGGATCCAAGTGATCCAAATACTTTTATCGGACCTGCCCCGCCAGCTGTATAACTCACATCCGCAAGATTAAACATCGTTATCGAGCTGCCACTTGAATTATACGTTTGAAACGTAGAAACACCAGAGGACCACTTAACACTTTGGAACCTAAGCGTGCCATATCCGTGAGTATGGTTTGGCGTAGAGTGCAAATGGCTTGGCCCAGCCAGGGTTCCGGCAGCGTGTTTATGTTCTGTGTCAGCCTCGTGGCCAACGTTACCAACCACAATTAACGACACCGTACCAGCACCAGTCGTAAATGTATTGGCAGCGGCAGCAACGACTGTCATCGACGTTGCGTTCGTGATTGAGTCAACTACCATGATCTCAGTTGTAGCACCCTCCGTCACTAGGATCTGATCACCTGAACTCAACTCGGTATCAAATGCCGTCAATGTTCCAGTCACGGCTTTCAGTGTTGCTGTAATCGCAATCGTTCCAGTCAGCGCCGTATTGGCAGTGTCGATCGACGCGTCACCTTCAGCGCTGGTCGTGTATCCAATGAGCACTCTACCTGTAACGTCTTTTGTGACTACGCCGTGGAGCAAAGATGTCGCACTGGCAACCGTTGTCCCATCACACGGCCAATAGTTTGTGCCAGCGCTCGGGAGCGCAAGCGTTCCGTTAAAATCGTCAAACAGAAGATACGATCCAATCGGGAATATCCTATCGATGTAATCACTGGTAACTAATTGACCAGACGCGTCTTCGTATGTAAAAGTCCGAGTAGCCGTCAGCGCCGCAGATGATATGACAACTGCATTACCATCGCTGTTAACGGTAAACGTATCAGAACTCGTGCCGTCGATCGGCTGAGTGCCGTCGATGATGTTCGTGATGTACTGATTGATAGTGGTTGATTCGCTCTGACTACCGTCGTTATTGTACTCGTAGTCGCCGCCGAACGTATCAATACCAACCTGACGCAAGTTCAGATTGAGCGTGTTAAGCAAGTCCTCAGTCTTCTCCCGCCAATTGTCGAGGTCCTCCTCGTACAACACACGAGCGTTTTTATAACTCTTTGGAAGTATCGCGTCTATAAGTCCCATTACCATACCCTCAATGCTGAAAAGTACGTTGATGTTGCGCCAAGCACCGTGTCAAGCGTTCCGCCTGAAGACTGGTACACACGGAGTTCGTAGTAATCAAGAGCCGTCGCGCTGTCGGACTCGGTCACCCTAAGCACCGTCTGCTCCGTCGCGTGCGGGGCGAACTCTTTTACCTCTGAAATCTTTGAGCCGTTTTTGTAGAGAGCCAACGTCCTGTATCCGGTTGCGTCTGCTACCAAGGTAACCTGGCCGATGAAAAGATAAATGCCAGTCGCGCCGGCAGGAATCGTCAGCCGGTTCGTGTTGCTGGCTACGCTGTGCATCGCGGTACGATCGTAGGACTCGGTATCAAACGTGAGCGCCGTGAGCGTCGTGTTCGCAAGGGTCTGGGCTGCGGTGTCGGTAACCTTCGTGGCGTCCTGTCCAGTGGAAGAGAACGTGGACGTAGACGATACCGCAGCGGAGTGAACCACTGCTCCAGAGAATGTCCATGCGCCTGTGATCGTCTCGTCCTGTGCGAGAAACGCAGCGGCGGAAAGCACCGGAGTCGTAACGCTCTGCACACCGTCGGGAGGATCATTAAACGCGTAGCTATCAGTCATTACGTCTTTAGCCAACTGAATCATGTTCAGACGAATGGAAGCGTTGACGTACGCCTCTATGCTTTCCACCATCGCGTTCAGTTCGGCCTGAGTAAGAGTTGTACCAGACGTATAACCCTCTGTTGCGTCCAATGCTGTAATTGAAGTTGCCATTATCCTATCCTCGCTCCCGTCTTACCTGCGTTCACTTCCACGTCAACCATGATGCCAAGCAGTTCGAAATCAACTGCGTCCTCTTGAAGTGTCTGTTCGTGCTCAATGAATAACTGATACGTCATTCCGTGTCCGCCAATTCTCTTTTTCAGAATCTTCATCTCTGGGATTCCACCCAGTATCGAAGCACCAAGAACGAAATCCTCTCCGAGTAAGTCCTGGTCAGAGGTGTCGGTCATGTCGAAGTCGAGATCGTTGACGACCCTTCCGTCTATTTTCATTTTCACGTTGAACGTTCCACTCGATTGCGGAACAAATATCGGCGCTATATAATCGAACTCGAACTCCTCATCCAACGAGGTCGGGGAGATGATGCCACTGACGAATGTTACTGGTGGAATCTTCTCTCCATAATCAGTAAAAACCTCGCTATCAATAACCCCAAGTCTTCCGTCCGGGCCACCAATGAGAGACTTCACCTTCTTCGTGCCGTAATCTATATATTTTGCTACCGAGGTAGCGTTGTAACTATGCCATTTGTACCACTTTTTTGCAACCAAAGAGTAGCCCCAGACGTCCGTCGGATAATTATACGACGACGCAGGGAACGTGAACAGTAGCGATTGGAACTCCCGATCATAGTGTCCCCACATGTATTTCGCCCTGCGGAAGTTCACGTCCCCACGCCAGTCGTTTTGAATGTCGCGCGACAGCAAATCCGTCTCGATCTCAGAGACCTTATCAGATGACGAGAAGTAGTGGACCCCCTCGTCAGACGGGAAGAACATCGTCCCGCCGGCGGACACCACCGAGTTGTGGCTCACGCACCCGACGTTGTCGGATATCTTGGTTGGGACGAACTGCGTCCCGTAGGCCGTCTGCACGGGAGAAACCCGGTAGGTCGCGTACCGCTTCATCACATAGATCGATCCCCAGAACTGAGGGGTGATAGCCGTGATGCCGTCGGGGTCTCCGTCGTTGATGTCGAGGTCGATCGCGAACGCGTCCCTGGTCACGAAGTCCGTAGGATCGTTTGTGACGCTCACCAGCAGGCGCCCCGGATAGTCAGGGTCTGGGATCCAGAGCCTGTTCCAGGCCACCTGCCCGAACTTCGCTACCTGCTCAGAAGAGGTCAGTGTGGCAACGCTGCCGGTCTGATTCCACGCCTGGATGGGGGTCGTCTCGTCCTGGAAAAAGACCGCGAGATACCCGTAGAACTTGGCGAAGGAGACAGCCTCGTCCAGAGGGATGGCCTGAGTGCCTGTGATGTTGTCAACGGCGTTGTCAGAGGGCCTCACAGCCTTCAGGAACTTGCCGTCATAGTAGACGACCCGCTGGGTGCCAAGCCTGTGGTAGTCAACCATCCCGAGGATCGGTCTCCCGTTCGGGGAGATGTCAAACGCGTCCGACTTCCCGGGGCGCTTCTTCTTCGTAGAGTAGGTCGTATAAATGACATTATCCGACCTGATGATATCCTTCGGGGATATCAGGAGAGGATGCTTGGTCGAATTCTGCGACCCGTCATACGGATAAAGCCTCTGCTGTAGTATTTTATCTGGCATCAGCTATCATACTCCAGTGCTCGCGCGGCCCTGAACATATCGTCACGGTTGTCGTAATCATGGACGCGTCGAAACCTGTTGGCGTTCACAACAAACTTTGGCTTAGGCTCGGTCTTCCGGTGCTCGTTCCTCATCTCCTTGAGCATCCCCATCGCGTCCCGCAACTCCTTGTCGCTGGACGTTCCCTGCCCGTTAAGCTTGAACCATTCGTAGAGTGCGAAGTGGACGAGCATCCAGCGAGAGTCCATCGGGATGATCGGCTCGTTAGCGTCCTCCGTCATTGGGGTGATGTTCATGCTGTAATCGAGGTGGATGAGCCGGCTCTTGTCCGGGGTGATCGGCAGAAGCCTGATGCAGTCCACCTTGTCGGTGTCTGCGCCACCGAGGAAATCGTAGTCGAGGATCATGTCGTCGAGCAACTCGAGGGAGTTGTTCATATTGATCTTGCCGTCGATCGTGTAGAACGTCGGATAGGTGACCGTCGAAACGCTCGCCGCCAGCTTCCGGTTGAAATCCAGGGTTGAGAGATAGTCTACCTGGCCGTAATTGCGCGCGACGTCATCAACGATATATAGCTGTTTAACTGTATCGTAGTCAGGCGGCAGAGCGAACTCATACTCATATATTTTAAACGTAGCATCTGCATCAGAAGTGCCAAGGAATTCCCCCTCGAGGTAGAACTTGCCTGTGGCTACCTTGTACCCAATGATGCGGTACAGATCGCCAGAGCCGTTGAATCGAATGGATCTCCCGACGTATGCCTTGCTCACGGTGAAACCTGTCATCGTAATCTCACGGCTCTCGTCAACGATCGCTACCGACGACACGCCAGACTCAGACTCGACAGGGGTCTTAAAAGCAAACGTGCGATGAAAGGATCTCCACCACCAGTTGCGCTCAGTGCCAATGCGCATGTAATGCTCGTTGAGAAACCCCTTTACAAGCTCGCGGTCGACCGTCTCGACGGTTCCTTCGATGCGGCCACGAGACTCGACGATGGAGATCATATCTCCGAACGTTTTGCATTTAATCGATGGAACAGTCATCCTTCCCTCCCAAGCTCGAGTTCTTCCAGCCTACGCTTCATATTAGTTTTTCTATAAAAACTTATCAAGTCGCAAAGTGCGTCGTTTCCCCTTCGGTCCTTATAAACAAACACCCTGAGCGCCTTTATGAGTTGAAGCTCCCGTCGCTCCCAGTCGTTTCTCGGGGCAAGGAAGATGCACTCGTCAACGCTCTTTTCGCATTCAGACATACGATCACCTATGGGCTTGATCAACAAGCTTGTCGATCTTGATATCAAGCTTCTCGATCATCCTGATGATGAGTGTTGCCTCGTTCCTGGAAAACGTGGCCTTCTGCAAAGCGCTTATCTTGGTATCGATTTTCGTATCCATGTGGGAAATGATTCCCCACCCAAGACCTCCGATTGCAACGATCAATCCAGCGGTTCGAAGTACAAGTCCGGTGCTTCCGTCTAATGGGCTGAATGTCATGGCGCTGGCTCCAATTTTAAAACTGCTTGTGCTACGTCTCATCTCCAAAAATGCTAAATGCAACCTTGGTATGACCAGCGTAAACCCATATAGAATCGCCGGCGTTGATCGTTATAAGCCCGCCATCAGTAACCTTGAGCGTTGTATTAGCGGCCAGCGCTGCGTCGTAATAGATAGCGTTCGCCGTGCCAGCCGTGTCTCCGTTCGGAACGACTTGAATCCTGAATGTAGTAGCAACCCCGTTCGAGTTACAAACAAACATAGCCGAGACGGACGCAGTGTGCGTCGTCCCAACTTCGTATAGTTCAGTAGCTGTCGTCGCCGCTGGTGATGCCTGTTTGAAAAGTCTGTATGCCATTAGCTTTTAGGCTCCAACTCATGCAATGATTGCGGGCATGGCTCGAAATACATATGCACCTTTGTCTTCGGCTCGTAGCAGTTACACTGGCACGTTCCGTTAACTTCTTCATATGAAGACCGATCATAGTCGTTCCACCAACACTTGACCGCACACGCCATCCGGCCAAGGGCCAGCGAAACAACATCCCAAGGAAGATAACCGCCTCTCATGCTTTCAATGTCCACGTTACCTCCTTATGGAGTAGCAAGGAACTGCCCGCCGAAAGATGCGTTCTCATCACTAGTTGCTCCAGTGGGCTGTGTCCCGTCCTGATATATAGCCCCACCTATTGTATCAACTCCGTAAGAGTCGCACGTAGTAGACGATACCGCGTCACTTATCCGAACGTCTGTGTATGTAGACCATATGCCTCTTTTGGTGGATGAAAAGTCGCACTGATATACGAAGTGATACCCACCACGCATCGGCTGATAACCAATACCGCCGTTGTTGAACACCATGTAATAAAGTTCAACGCCTTGGGTGTATATGGACTGGACGCCAACACCTAAATCTTCGTTGTTCTCCAACTCAATGCCTTGGAATATAATTATTGCCGAGTTGTTGCCTACATAAAATATTGGCTGGTCAGCGGTGGTGCCATCTAAGTTGTAATGCCCAGCGGTCGGGCGCGAACCGCTTTGTCCTTGGACAGTAATTCCACCATTGGCGAACCCAACAATCCTGATTGTTGTGGTGATTGTTATTGCCTCGTCAGCCAACTGGACAACGTACGTGTTGCCACCCAAATCCCTCGGCAGCTTGTTAATCGCGTACTGAATCGTATCGCACGCGCTTGCACCAGTTGCCGTCCCGCATCCCGGGTGGTCGGCTCCGCTGGTGTTATTCACATAATGCGTAAACGTAGTTAGTGTTGGACGAGCCGCTGTTGTGGCCTCTCCGTTCTCAATCCCCGAGCCACCCAGCTGCACAGCAAACGCTGTTGACGAAAGTAACATTGCAGCAATGATTGTTATGATTTTTTTCATTAGTTATCGCTCCTTGAGATTTCGTACCATGTGTCCTCGTCATCGTCCCATGTAATCATCAGGGTGTCACCTTTACCGAGAGTAAAATCAACACCACCAGCCAACTCGACGCCAAGACCATCTGTAATCAGCACGGTGTTCGTGTCGTGTGTGCCCTGAATAATGCAGGTCTGACTCTCGTTCTCGCCATCGTTAATCGCCGGGTCTGCGTCGAGGACGACCGCACCGCCATTACCAACGACACGCTCTACCTTGTCACCGCACGTTATCGCACCGTCATCGGAAAGGGACTGGTCTGCGCCATCGCCAAAGTAGATGTGGTCGCCAATCGCAATCCACTCGTCTTGGTTCCCATCAGCGATAACCGTAACGGCACCATATGACTGAGTAATATATAACTCGTCTGTGCCGTTCACTGTTTTTGAAGCTGGGACAATAGCGACTGGATATAAGTCAGCATCTCCGTCTTGGTCATAAACAACATACGTCCTACCATCAGTCAGGAGAGAGTCTGGAAATCCAATGTCCCTGTCTCCGCCAGTATCAATGGACGAGAGGTAGTACGAAAAAGCAGTAATCGTATAGTCTCCGCTCACAACGTCTTGGTCAAATGCGATACCGTCATCGAGGTTGATTGGAGCTGACGTAGCAGCGCCACCTATCGAGACATACCCTGCATTTGTCACACCAATGTTGATGCCGCCAACAACAGCGCCACCTATGTTTCCACCAACGTCGATGTTGATTACACCAGTAGTGCCAGCTGCAGCGTCTGCAGTGGTGATATACATATCGTCATTAGCACCAACTGCCCCGATGCTCATCTCTCCTTCTGATGCCAGAGCATAATCTGCGGTGCCTTTATCATAGAACGCATATGTCGTACCCGTTGTTGTCGTGTAATCCAAGTTTGAAGTGAACCCAGCAATCTTTGAATTAGCGTGAGATGCAGAACCCTCAGTTGCGTTAGCCATGAATGAAGTAACGACTGAGTCGGTTGCTAGGGCATAGTGAATCAGATTGCCGTTAACAACAAATGAATCGTCTGTGGCAGAAACGTACATATCAACATTCAATGCACCGATGTCATCTGTAACAGACTTGGTGCCGCTACCACCTGACGTGAGTTGAGCCATCGTCAATGTCTGAACTGCTGCATCAACCACCTGAAACGCAGTAGTTGGTGCAGCCGCAGTGCCAACTCCGAGATACCCTGCGTCGGTAAAGTAGAATAGGTCGTCAGTATGGTTGGTGATAACGTAGTCGTGGGTAGTCGCGTCGGACCTGAATAACCACGAATCGTTATTATCGTCACCTCCATCTGCGTCCAACATCATGATGGCGTTGCCATTCTGTATTGCCTGAATATGAAGCTGTTGCTCTGGAGTGCCAACACCGATACCAACGTTGCCTTGTACCGCAGCGGAAGCGTATGCAAGGATGACATCACCGTCTGCTCCACCATTCTTCAGCGCACCACCGTAGACATAAGCGTCTCCACCGTTACGCAACTCAGCGGCCGCCGCGTTTCCATCAGGAGCAACTAGGTACACATCTGTTCCATCGTTTCCGGGGAAAACGAGACCAGTAAGCAACAAGTCTCCACCGATAGAAGCGAAATCTATATCAAAATCAGCACCAATATGGGAAGACGAATACGCGATAGCGCCTTCACTCCCAGCGTTATCTACGTAGGTTGCAAGAAAGCTGGTCATGAATGTTCCAGCTGCGTCCGCTGCATCTGAAACTATAACCCCTTCAACGCCGGCGATTAGATTTCCAGTTGTAGTCAACCCCTCTGACTGAGCAGATGCGGTCACTGCTGCGTTGCCAGTGCTTCCGGTGTTCCCTGCATAGTAAGCAGCGACATTAAAGCCAGATGTTGAACCAGCAGATGGTTGTGCTGCAGCGCCATGCTGAACATTAACAGTATCCACCGTCGGAGGGGCTGCAATGTCTTCGACCTCAAATGGATTGTCTGGTGTTGCATCTCCGATGGCAACGTACTGAGTATCATCAATCGCCATCGCCAACGCCAGCCCTGACCCGCTGTTGGTGTAAAACAATATCTCTGCGGGTAAGTGAGTGGCGCCAGCTATACCGTTCTGGTTTACCTGAATCACGCCACCAGTAGCCCTCTCGCTTGACGAGTTAACACCTTGGAATTGAATCAGCCCAAGGTAGTCACCGCTGTCTGTCTGTCCACTAGTGAGCGCACCAACAGCAGCGAGGTCAGCCTTGGATAATGTAAGTGAAGCAGCGTTTGTGTTGTTCACAGAAAACGACGAAACTTTCGAAACAACCGACCCGGCATCTGCTATCTCTTGGAGTGATGTTGGTGCATCAATCCCGATACCAACGCTTCCACCCCACGTCGCTGACTCTTGGTTGTAGGTAAGGATGACATCACCAGCGACTCCGTTGGCTCCGCCGTTATTCTGGTCTCCTTTGAATCCACCTGCTAAGTACAGGTTTCCACCGTCTCCGCCATCGGCTGCTGCACCAGCAGTACCACCTGGAGCACCGCCGCCAGCATATAAGTGCCACGCACCACCATCAGGCCCGGCATTGGAAGCGGTAGCATCGCCGCCCTCAGCGCCAGCAAATATTGTATCGTATCCTGCCGTGTCGTCTTCCCCGCCGCTATGCGCAAAGCCCTTGGAGAATGGACCATCAATTTCAATCGCGTAACTTTCAGCCGCTCCACCATCGGGGTCCCAGAAGATTGACATACCAAGGACGAAGGCATCAGCGTTGTCAGCAGCGTCACCAGCCATGTCGATTGCAAACGCAATCATCTCTTCGTCGGCACCGAGAGCACCAGCTATTGGGCCGATTCCAAGAACTATAGCGAGTTCATCAGCTATCATCGTTGGAGCAAAGACTGCGTGGGCTGGCACTCCACCTGCGATAGCAGCCGCTGCGTTGGAACCCATCCCAAAAATGTCCCTATTGAATATGGACGTGGTCAGGCTGAGCGTTCCTACCTCAGTTCCACCAGCGTCAAAGCGCACTATATTCTCGTCGGCTGATTCCTCTGTCTGTACGAGTGTGTCCTTATCTGCGTCGTAGATAACCGACGTTTCCTTGACACAGACCGCGCCAATCATAATATAACCAGACGCACACGAATCGCAAAGATACCCTGAGTATCCAGTATTGCACTGACAGTTCGGAGTGGTTGAAAAGTTTGCAGCGGCGGTGCTATTGCAATCAACGCCAACCGTATTGCCGGTTCCAGCGGTAACAGGTCCAGAGATGTTATCGTGGGATCCACTAACGCGCTGCGCCTCGCACTCGGTATCGGCTAAGAAAATATCAGTTCCAGCACCGACACCAGTCACGCAACCCTGATACGCAATATAGTTTGGTCTGCAATCATCAGTACCAACGTTCGTAACACACTGCGAAGAAACGTATGCCATTGCATTTGCAGACATCAGCAAGAAGGCAAGCGTTACGCCAGCGATAATCTTCTTCATCTTGTCTCCTTACTTGCAGCAAGCAAATGCCTTCTGCTCATTGCAAAATGTGATATATGATTCCAAGTCAGTGAGGTTCCAAAACCTTGCGTACTGATCTCCGCCGTTGTCAGACCACCCGATGCAATCGTTGCACCCTTTGGTGGTGCTTGAAAAACCCGGCGCTCCACCGTTCACCCAATATCTTCCAGTACATGGCGCACAGTTAGTTCCAACCCACCCTTCGCCGGCACCAATCAACTCAAGCATCTCTTCGTTTGTGCAAACCCTAGCATCCACATTGCTCATATCGGTAGCGCAAAGTCCATTCGCGGTATCATAGTCTGTCTGGTCGCCGTCGTATGTGGCAGCCGCAGTAACTCCAAGGAAGTCAACTGACCCAACCGGAGTAACACCACCAGAGGTAATCTGAACCACGTCGCAATTGTCATTGATGTAATAGAGATCGACGTCTCCGGTAACCGCGTTATATTTCGTGTACACCTTCCCGCGATCAGCAATGCACGCGGGGTCAGCGGACTGTTTATAAAACGTCCTCGGACCGGAATCCAAAATCACATTTCCGCCCAAGACGTTTGGCTGCGTCGTGCCAGCAATCTGCGCAAACGCAGATGCAGGAATGAGCAGCATCAAAAGGATGAGTAGCTTCTTCATGCTTACCTCGCAATCGAGTTGATGTCCGCGTAAAGTTTAAACGTTCCGGTCGGATCGGTTTGGGCCGTGGCCTCTTCCTGCTGGTACACCGTAAAATAACGTCTGCCGTTCGGCTGGACGGGAACGATGTGGCCCTCTGGAGTGGTCGATGAAGTCCACTGCCGGAGCAAATCCGCGGCCCGAAGCACGCCGCCACCGATCGACTCGAAGCCAAGCTCCATCGGGAACGGCTCTGAATCCTGAAGGTCGCGCGGAAAAGCGATATAAAGGTTCAACCCGGCCTCTGCACCCTTCGTGTAGTGGAGTTCCAGGTTGAACGTTTCCCCAGTCGCGTTCTCAATGATCCCGCAAACCTGAAGTTTGTCGGCAGAAACTTTCACATACTCTCCATCATGCAGAGTGATGAGCGGCTTCTTCACCATTTCAACTAAGTTGTGACGCATCTTTCCTCCTTATAAAACGACCCCATAGGCACGTTATAGCACCTTGGGGCCAGTTTGTATACAAGTGGTGAAGGCTCTTATCGTTGCTGTGCCGCTTTGACATAATCAACATTGGCGGTTCTGGCGTCAGTGCTTCCTGCGCCTATGGCAATCGAAAGCCTTAACTCGGCGGTCGGGATATTGGTCGTGATCTCAGTCAACTTCGACCCGTCTTTCCAGAACTCGACCTTGCTTGTACCGATTACCTTGAACCCCAATGTGATGTAGGTATCTGCTTCAAAAGTCGCGGCAGAAGCCTCGATGCTTTCAACCGAGCCGGTTGAGCAGCCGCAGTTGATGCCCGTGCCGCCATCGTCCTTAACGAAATAGATGCCGTCGGAAACAGCGGCCATCGGGAGACCAGTATCAGTGTCGCACAGGCCAACGAGCCAATCCATATTCGTGGCTTCAGAAGCTTTGAACCGAGTTTCAAAGTAGATGTTCTTGCCGCCAGCGGGGAGGAAAGCCTCCGCGCCAAGCTGCATACCGAGAACGTCGTTCTCCGTAGCGGTGTTCGTCAGAAGAAGAACACCACCGACTTCGTCAGACAGAGCTTCAGTCGCACCAGCATCGGTTTCCGTAACGGTCCAGTCGCCCGCAGCATACGTGAAAAAGTCATTCTCGTACCAAGCGAAGCCAGAGCCAGGTCCAAAGTCCACGCCTTCCCACATCGACTCGGGGATGGCGGGGACATTGTCTACAATCTTAATTCGATCATTATCGATCAACATTGGTTCAGTCATGTTAAACTCCTATCAAGCTGGTGTTTGTGGTGCGCCAGCGTCCACATGTGTGAGCGGGCCAACAACCTGAATCTGGTCTGTAACTGTTGCGCAAACCGCCGTGGTATTGGTCGAAGGATTGACTACCAAGAGATTGCCCTCAAGTAATCCAGAGACACTGTCGATCGCGTTATCAAGCGTTGCCGCTGAAGTGCTACCAACGAGAGCGCAGGTAAAAATTGGATTGACAACCAAGTTGCTAAACTGCAGCGCACTTGTATGCCCAACCAGCATGAACGCCTTATCAGAGTTCGAGCTTGAACAGGTAAACTGACAGTCACGCATCAGGAGATGCTTACACTTCGTTGTGCCACTGTTCAAAAACCTTACGGTTGCTCTTGCAGCCGCTTGAAGAACCGTGTCAGCACCAAATTCGCAAGCAATGAACGTTGAACTGTCACCGCGTAATACTGCGTCTGAAACTGCAGCATCGCTAAGGTCAGACAACTTCATGAACGAACAGTTAATGTACGTGTTCGCTTCGCCTGAATCAATGAGACATGCGAGCGAAGCTGCGTCGGTTCCTGTATTCACAAATTTCAAGTTCTCAAACGAGTTGCCCGTACCAGAGACTTCGATTGTAGAATCAACCGCTGCTGCGGTTCCCGTAGCAGTCGTTGCAATCCTTGCTCTCTGTGCATGGAACATTCCAGAGCCCAAGCCTACGACATGGATTCTATTTTTGACCCATGTGATCTTGCTATCTTCTTGGATTTCTGAATCGCCGTCGATGAGGATGACATCATTGTTGTTCGACGTGCATTTTGCATAAGCTGCGCTCAACGTTTTGAGCGGCAAGGTCTTTGTCTTGCCATCGTTTCCGTCAAGGCCGTTACGATAGTCTACAAAGTAGACGTTGCCAAACATAGCTGGAATACCGCCGCCGCCCATTACGGGCATACCGAAACTCGTCACACCATTTGGAAAATCAGTGAAACTCATATAGACCTCCGTATAGGGACATAAGAAAAATGCCGGGGGGATTTCCACCCCCCTTTACCCGCGAAAAGTTCTTATTTATGCTCCAGCGTTGCCAGCGACTCCGCGCCAGTTGCTGTACCCTTTGTCGTAACGACAGTTTGCCGTCAGTTCCCAAGCCAATGCCTTCTTGTCGTAATCTGAATCCGTCTCAAGCGCTTGACGCGTGAGGAACATAAGGTGATGTTCCATCTTCTCGGCAAACATGAACCAAGCGGTGTCACTCGACAGATAATTCCAGAAGCCGCCCGGAAGCAGTTTCAAGGAATCATACATCGTGTTGATCGCGTTGTTCGCATTCGTCGGATCGTACATCGACTTCACAATCTCTGCCGCGACATCTTGAAGCGCCTGCGGGACTACGAGGCTGGAAGGTTTGTACTTCACGATCTGGCCGTTCTCGTTCACCATCGACTGCATCACGTTACGAAGAACGCGCGAGGAGGTGAGAGAAAGTTCAGCCGCCGCACCGATGTTCGTGCCAAGGACGCCATCACCATTTTCGAGGGGATGGGAAGCCGAGAACAAAGCAACGCCGTCATAACCAGTTTCCGTGAAACCGTCATCGAGAACCGATGCCGCGTCGTATTCTTTGATCTCAAAGTGACCCTTGCCAAAGGACCGCGTGGCGCGCTCAATGAAATTGAACTTGCCATCGTTGACTGATTCCTTCGAGATACGATATCCCGTCGCAAACGTTGCAGCCGTGTACGTCTTGCTGTACCCGGATTTGAGGGTCTGGAACTGGATCGGCGTATTCTCAGCCTTCTCGACCGGATTCTGCAGACCGGAAATCGTGGTGGTCTGATAGATGTCAGTTCCCATGGACTCTTCATTGAAGAGAATGGGAATCATCGAAGGATAAGACTCTTCGATTGCGAGGATTACGGCTTCCAGTTCAGGAAGTTTATCTTCTCCAAAAAAATCACCAAAATTAGACCTGACATTGGTAGCCATTCTTCCTCCTTAGAAAGTGACGCTGGGATTAAACTTGCATTCAACTGTGACAAATTCTCCGAGAGCGTTCGCCACACTATTGCGCGAATCAGCTACCCGTAAAATAAACACAGCATAATCTGTAGCATGAGATGTTGCACCTGCGATTTCCATCTTCGAGCGGAGAGTCGTCGTGTCGCCTGTCGTATAGTTGATGGCATAAGACAACTCGAGGTCACCCTGAACGTCAACATCGGCGCTGTCAACCTGGGCGCGCATGATGAGGTTAGCACAGGCCGGCGTATAAGCGATCGTTCCGCCAGCACTTGCAGCCTTATACTCATTCGCAATGCCAAGAATGCGCGTCGGCGTTGCTGATCCACAAGCGCGTGCATACCCGTCCGTGTGCAACTCAACAATGTCGCCTGGATAGATAGCATCGTTTGCATCAGCAATCGAATGGAGCACGTCCTGAAGTTCTCCACCAGCCTGCATATAAACTGGTTCAAAACCCATCGGGAAATCAGTGTTAGCCATTTGTCTTCTCCTTACCTAGAAATTCGTGAACGTCCATTTTCTTTTCATCACTCGTTGCTTCTGGACTGAAACCGCTCAAGTTGCCGTCGTTCTTGATGATGTCGTTTAAATCCCTACGACCCATCACGACCGCCTCCTCCATCTTACGCTGCTCGTGCTCCTCTTTGCTGATATATCCGAGGACCATCTCGCCCCGATGTAAGAAATTATCTGGAGCAGCCGCGTACTTATCTTGCATATCAGAGGGCAGGTCTTCCACTTTCAACAACTCGTACCCATCGGGATGCCACATTCCGTTCTTCTGCAATCTCGGTAAACTCAAAAAACAAAAATGCTTGTCCTGATTAGCGTCCAAAATTTCATCGGGGATTTGAAGTAAGTTGCGACGTGCAAAATACCTCCGTGTTATTTCTTTTTTTGTCTGCCCCTTTATCGTCTTTTCAAGACCAATTTTCGGAACTGTTCCAGACTTTCTAGGACGACCCTTCGTTTTCGTTTTCACAAAATCCTCCTGATTGTAAGTGTGTCAATTAAAAAAAGCAAGGAAAAAATCCTTATATTTCAACATCTTACATTTTGTCTTTCAAATGCTTCTCATAAAGCTTCGGATCAAGGCCAAAAGATGCGCCGAAATCAAGCGTCTTTTGGGTGATCTTTTTCTTCGGTGGGGCGCCGTTCCCTGGCCCGTGCGTGGCGTTCTGCGCCTGACCTGCACGAATGCTATTCAGGTCGATCGGAGCGATCCCCAACTTGTTCGCCGCGCTCTCAACAGCAAGCGATGTCGCCATGTAAGAATTCTTCGCGTGATCATCAAACGAGTTATAAATCCGCTGCGACTCGCGCCAAAGCGTAGAGTTCGGATTCATAATGTCTGGATACTTGGAAGCCATCTGGCCTTCCAGATCCTTTTTCTTGTCCTTGATCTCAACGCTCTTCGATACGCGCTCCATCACGTTCTTCTCAATGTCAGCCTCGTCAACCGTTCCACTGTTTTTCTTCACGAGCGACACGATCGCTGCAGCCTGCGTCTCGTCAATGCCGAGAGTCTCCAACTCACTGCCAAGCTCAGTCTCCTGCCTCTTCGTTATTCTCTCCGCAGGTTTGTTCGCAGCCAACTTCTCGTCCATCACGCCGGTCATCTTCGCAACGAGATCGTTCATCATCGTCTCGCTCGACTGACGCTGCTCCGCGATCATCTCCTCTTTGAACTTCGCAGGATCGAACTCGTTCTCCATAGCCGTTTTGTTCTCTTCACTTAGATATTTGTTCTCTTCCGTCATAAAGCCTCCGGTTATTTAAACATTCCAGGTTTCTTCGTCTTGACGGCGCTGGGTTTCCCCTTCGTTCCGCCCTTTTTGGTTTTCTTGTCACTCACCTTTTTGATCTTCGCCATCGCTGGCCTCCTTTTCGTTCTGTTTTTCCGCTATATAAAGCCTCTGAAGTAGGAGGCGACTATTCGCAACGTACTTCATCTGATAGTACCTTCCGTGGTTGAACGCCATCTTGCAGCCGTAGTCGTTCGTGTCGAGCAACTCCTCCGCCGGAAGTTTAAACGCCTCTCCCATTCGCTCGCCAATAAGCTGTGACTCAAGCTCCATGAACTTCTTGAAGTCCGGGTTCTCTCGCAGGTCAATCATCGCCTGTGCATACCCGCGCTCCGTATCGCTCATCTTGAATTTCACAGCGGTCTTCTTTTTCTTGAACGCGCTCTTCTGTTCTTCATCTACAATTTCCTTCATCCTATCCGCATAGGTACTACTCACTGTCACCTCCCTGTGGTGGGTTGATTACCGTTTGATCAGGCGAGCGCGGAACCTGCGCATCTTGCTGCGGAGGCGTCTGTCCGCCCTGCAACCCCATCGTTGGAGACTGCTGACTCCCTGTCGGGTTCTCCAAGTTGGACGGCTGCTGCTCGACCTCGAAGTATTTCTTGTGCTGCTTTAAAACGTTCTTCAAAACAGACATCGCGTTCGGAGACACAATGCCGTGCTGAGCCTCAAGCTCCGCCGCCGGGGAATCCAATATCTGCGAATACATCTCTATCTTCCCCTCGCGCTCTGGATCGTTCAACCCAACCGGAGGAGGAATGCCCTGCATGATCATGCGAAGCTCGTGCTCCATCGGAACCGAACCGTACCCGTCAGGCTTGGAAACAAATCGCTCCGCGCGCGCAGTGCCAAGCGTGCGGTGAACCTCCATCATAATCTCGTACACGTTCTGAGGTTTGATAACTCCCGTCTGAATCGGTAACGGCTGGAATGAAAACTGCGCCATCTCCATCGCGTTCTGCTTCTCGATATCCTTGTTCAAGTTGCTGCCGTTCGCGTAAATACCGAAGTGAACCCTTCGGGCCAACTCGTCGCGCGAAATATCCATCTTGATCGGCTTCCCGTCTTCGTCGATCATCGGAACGCCATACGCGCCAGTCACGCTGATCTTCAACTTCGGCGGCATCATCACCGTGCAATCGCTGTATAACCCTTCAAACAATTCCGACATGCAACTCTTCACGCGCTGAAACCAAACGTCGTGCAACATATTAGCATTCTGACCAAGTGCTTGCACGCCACTCGTTGAACGCAGCGGTCCCACGTTCTGTCCAACTTGTCCAACCGTTGTCGGCCCAATCGCGGTCATGCGCTCGGCCATCGATATAATGCCACCCTGGATCGCCTGCGACCACGACGGGTTCACGTTCCAACTGAAGAAGTTGATGTCCGCTTTCGGATCCTCCATCTTGATGCCCAGCCCCGGTTCCACTCTCACCTCTTGTGGGTCCCATGTGGAGTCTCCTTTAAAACCAAACATCGGGTTGTTCGCCAACGTGCCGGCATCAATCGACTGGTTCACCAACACGTCCAACGAATCGTTCAAGTTGAACATCGTCTGCACCATGCCTCGCCCAATAGACCGTCTCGGCCTGCGGAACAGATGACACATATGCAACGGGATCTTTCCGTTGGATGAAATCCTATCCAGGTACGTCCAACGCATGAGCGTATTTGTATTCGGATTGATGATGTATTGAAGTCTGTCAGGTACTGAGAAGTTGTCTTCACCGTTCAATGAACAACTGTCGTACACCACGAGACACTCGTACGTGTCGCCGCCAGACGTAGACGTCGTGTTGATACCAGTCTGGAAATCTTCAGCAGCACGTCGCGTGTTGAGATAAGCCTGCGCACTAGACGTCGCCTTGTTCACACCGCCACTCTCAAGCACCACGTTCACAGCGTCTGAATCCATATACTCGCTGTCGCGAAAACGGATCAACTGCTCTTTCGAAAAATAACAAACCTTGATAACGGTTTCATGCTCGTTCAGATCCGTGCAGTCTACTACGTCTCCCTTGAATAAAACGAACGCAGGATCTTCAGCAACAACCGTCGGTCCATTAAACACAGTGCGAATAATGCTCTGTTCACGATAAGGCTCCTTGATAAACTCACGCGCCATCTTGTCGAACTCTTCCTCCGGCGTGTCTTCAAACATTTTCTGAAAGTCGAAGTTCTGATTGTCAAACTTCTCGTTTCGCACGATGTCGCGAAACCTATGCTGAACCACTTCCCAACCGCGACTGAAAATTGCAACGCCGTCGCGCGTGAGATCCGTAGCCCAATCGTCAACCGCTAAATAAATACCCTTGTGATAATTCGCGTACCGCTCGAGCACGTACTTCATAAACCGCTCGATCTTTTCCACCCTCTCGACATCGATGTCCTCCTCTTGAGGATCAATGTAAAACCATGGATGACGAAAGAAAACAGCCTGCATGATTAAAGCGTGCAGGGCGTTACACTGAATCTCTGTAAGTGGAAAATGCAAATTGGACTGCCCAATAAACAAAGGCTTGCCGTTCTGTCTGGCATAAACGACTCCCCATTCATTTGTTACGCAAAAGTTTTTGCCAGTGTAACCCGTTCGCTCAATCTTCGTTGTCGTTAGATCCGTTACTTTTGCGTGCCGCTCCGAAACAATATAAAATGGCTTCCCTTGCTGCGTTTCCGTTTCATATGCAATTCCCCAAACGCCAACTTTTGCCATAACCTCTTGTACGTCGCTCGCTAATCGCTTTGATGAAGTGGCATAACTCCTATGCTTTGACTTTCTACACTTCGTTCCGTCGCCAAGCATCATCGCTTCGTACATGACTTTCAAATACGCAGACGGAGCGTTCAATAATGGTCTAGGGATAACTCGCTCTGGTTGTAGCCCACAAGAAGCAAATGCCGTCCTCCACCTCGTATCGATGCTTATTCTGAAATAGTTACCGCTTCGCCCCTTGCTATATTTAAATGGAAGTCTCTTTAATAACTCTTCAATTTTCTTGTAGTTTTCTGGTTTTGCGGACTTCGATTGAGAAATTTCGATCTGTGAATGACAACACTTGCACGCGCATCCCTCAGATAAATACCAGCCCCACAACTCAAACCAATCAAACGGGTCAACATTCTCAGGCATCAATGGGAGAGTACCTTCACTGTAAATACCGTTCCTCGGTATACCCCAATGCCTAACCTTCTTTCCAACCATATCCTTAGCTTCAACAAACTTATGTCTGTTCTTATATGCGCCACCACGCTCATCGACTAAGTACATCCTGTGGATATCGGTCACTGTTATGTCTAAACCACAACGCTTGTTGTGAAAATGGACAGCGTTATTACAATGTCCGAAACCCATTACAGCTTTAACCGGAATAAAGCCAAGCTCTCCAGTCTTGGGATTCCTGGAAAACGTATGGTCTTTCAACGTCATCGCCTCAACCGGAACCCATCCACGCTTTGTAAGCAAATCAGTCCCTGGAAGGAAACAACTTCCGTCCCATAACCCCTTGCGCGTGCTCGTTTCGAAATCCTCTACCGCTAAATAATACTTCTCCCTGCGTCTCAACCACAACGATCGGTCCCGCTCGAACGAACCAAACTTGTCAAGACCTCGTTGGACCAAATACTTATCGTCAATAACCTCGTCCGGTATTCTCATCACTGGGTCTACCGGAGCGTGAATAATCCGTCCCATCACGACCTCCTTGTATATGCGCCATTGTACGTCCTCAAAAACCTACTCTGTCCTGGTGTTGAAAATTCGGGGGCCAATCTCTCTATGTATCTCGATGGATCGATGAAATCGTCGTTCGCCTTTTTAGGCTTTTCATTGCCGCCAGTTATATCATTCGGCCATTGGTAATGCAATAGGCCATATCTATAGTTGGGTACGCGCCCCTTGAACAGGAACTCAGTAGGACTTTCGAACGATCCGTAATTCAAAACGCGAAACAAATCCTTCAATTTCTCAATTCCAGGGAGTAGCCAGTCCTTCTTGTGGGCCAACATCGGTAACACCGTCTCCCCAGAATCAATGATAGCCTGCTTCAATGTCTGATACTGGTTCACCTTGTTCATGTCCTCCGTGTTGATGCTCGTGTCCGTAACCGATCTTACGATCTTCGCGCCGTGCGAGGTCAACTCCCGGCGCCGCTGCGCAATCGCTACCCCTAAATCATACACGCCCTTCTCAAACTTGAGTTCCGAACAGGCATACCGATACCCGTTCTTGTCTATCGCCTTCCATAACACACAATGCGGCTTGCTCGTGTGCGGATCAATCCCCTCGTAAATAACGAAATCCTCGTTCAAATCAAACGGCTCTATATCGCTCGCCTCCGGCCTGTAAGTGTCGATCACAAGCCCGAGCAAACGTGCAAACTTTCCAAGAAACCGCGTCTCACGCTCCCCTTTCGTCAATTCCGACAGGAAAAGGTTCAATGCGTCCTTGTTTATGTGCGGATTCTGGTCAGAACTGCCCCCAAAACACTCAATGTAGTCCTTCTCCCCCAACATCCCAGGCTGCCATAACTCGTCGTAGATCCAAGCCTCCTTCAATGGCGTCATGCTGAACCACATATACCCACCAAAATCCACCAAGCCGCGCATATTGGCAACGTACAACTCGCGGGAGGGCGGTTCATCAAAAGCACAGTTATGGACTTTAAAACCTTCGCATATGAAATTATGGTATTTTTCAACTTCAATGTCATAAACCCTTTTAACACCAACATTCTCTATTTTTTTAATCTTAAAATTTTGTTTTTTATTTAGGCTATTAGTAACCCGTTGTTTAGTAGAATGCCCAGCTCCGCCAATACCAGTTCTTTCTTTCCAACGCGCCATTTGTTTTTTAAGAATTAATTCGCAATGATAAGCAACTTTATTAACGGCAGTTTCCTTCGATGGTATCCCGACAACCTTACAAAATTCCAGTTTCTCGGTTGAAGTTGTTATCAACACAAACCATTGGTCACGCCAATTATCATCCTGTTTTTTCTTGAAATATATTCCACATTTTATCCCAAATGATTCGAGCAGGCGCTTTACACCCAATGATAACTCCTCAGATGTCGAGCCATACCCTATGCACGACCACGATGCCCATCCATCAGTCGCGTATAAACCTCTAAGAAACTCCAATCTCCGCTCACCGTCTTGCTTGAAAATTTCATCAGGAACAAACTTATTGAAGGCCTTCCTTCCATAGAGCCCATGTCTTTTTATTAATTCCATCAAATGGTTTCTGGTTATAGTATTGCGGCGCTTTAAGCTGTTACAAACAACGTAGTCATAGCGTTTTCTATGCTTTAAATGATATCCGTCTGGAAGCTTGGAATTAAAAATATCTATAAATTCATCCGAAGCAGATGACATGAAAGCCCTACTTTTATCACACCAGCCATCACCAATCCATGAACCAAGCAAAAAGCAATCATCCTTATCTACGGATTTACTCTGGCCTAAGTTCATAAAAACAGGACGATTTATCTTATCACCCACTCTTAGTTTGCCAGCTTCAACGCATTTTCTGTAATTTATATAAATTTTATGGTCAGGGGTACACTCAATTGAATGGCCTCCATTTGTTGTTATTTTAATAACCTCACGCATCCCGTTGCATTTCGTATTCAAAACCCTAGAAAATTTCCGTTGCGATTTTCCATCTGTCACAGCTACAACGTCACCTTCCGAAATTTGTGCGATTGGTTTATGAGAACCATCTTCCATTAAAACCTTCTGCCCACCCTCTATGCAATAATGCCAGTTAGAACCCTCCGCCTTGCCAACCTCCTGATCATATGACCCAATCTTGATCTGACTGCCGTTCTTAAAGTTAACCCCAGTCAAATACCCCATCTGGTTCGTCGTGTAAGGTCGCTTGTCAGCCAACGCCGTCTTCGGTATCCATTCATCAAATTTAGGCTTGAAAGTCTCCATAACCACCGGGAATGACTCGCCGTACATCTTTCCACGATTAGGAATCGGTAGCTTCTTGTAAGGATGAGTGCCAGTCGCTAACTGAACCGCCTCGAGGACCGAGCAAGTCGTTTTTCCATAGCGATTTCCGGTGCATAGGAGCCTTATCTTCTTGTCGCTCCGGTGAAACGCGTCCTGCCCCGGATGAGGATCGTACCGCTGCAACTTCCGATCGTCATACGCCTCCACCTGCCGATCCGTGAAGTCCAAAAGCCGCAATAACTCGCGCTTGGATAATCCGCCCAACTCGCCCAATTCATTCGCCATCAGTCGCCTCAGTGGTTATAGAAATGACCTCCGCCTCAACCGCCTCCGGTGCCTTAATCCCCTCCAATAACCCGTCAAGTGAAAAACCAGGCACCAACTCCTGCAACTTCCCCAACTTCGATCGCAACATCGCCACCAACTGATCCGTCGGCAAACTGTCGTAACTCACCCGCTTGTCCACCTTGTTGATCACCCCGTGCCCAGCCTGTCCCAAGACGTACTGAATCGCCTGCAGACGGAGTTGCTCGCTCTCCCCCTCATGAGCCATCTTGATAAGCTCAAACTCGGCTGAAGGACTCGCAGCCTCCTTCATTCCCTCAACATCCCCCTCTGCCAACCTCTCCATGACGTCCGCACGCCACGGTACCTCCGACATCTCGTCGCCGCCAGATACGCTCTCTATGAAGTCACTCGCACGCTTCCAAGGATCTGCCATATGGTTGATATAATGACAAAATGTATCAAATTAAGCAAGGGGTAATGTCAGGAGAACCTATAGGGTTTTCTGACAATAATGCCTGCCAATTCCTTGGACACCATTATATCGTTGCAATCCAGCAATATGGTCTCCGTTTTAGGGGTACCAAAATGCGGGATCATCGTAGATATGAAGTGCCCTTTTAGGGTGGGTCATATCTACCATGGATACGTAGTTATTGCGTGGACATCGTGGCGTCGTTACTACCGTCGGATAACGGTGATAGGTGAAAACAGGGGGGAGGGTGGGCGGTGGGTGGGGTGATAGGGATTCTATACGGTGACCAACTCAAGGTCCGACCCCCATAGGCAATGTCAATAATCCTAACCATATCAGCCACTTACCAGGTTATCCACAGCCAACCATGCACACGGCGTATGCCTCACGCACCACGCTAACGCGCTGATATCACACACGATTTCACGATGCGGCGCTATCAACGGCGCACACGTCGTGGATATCGTGGGAACAGTAGGGAACGCCACCACTCCAGGATACAAACCGCGCTTTTAACAGCAGACGCAGCGCCCACGCGGTCTAGCGGGTCAAGTGTTCCAAGGTGTTCCAAGGTGTTCCAAACGCATGGAACGGCTAGGACTGTAATGATATCATGGGTTTCCAGAGTTGCTGATACTATTGCCGTTCCACCCCCTAATGGACCATTAAGAACAATAAAATCATAGGGTTACAGGTCCGCTGTCGCTGAATATCGATATATTGTTTGTTTTATATATAATAATATTAGTGCCTATACCCCCGGCCGTAACTTCGCGTGATATTGGAGTAAAGAGAATTTGGCAAATCATGGAACACTTGGGTACATTTGGGCGCAGACACCGCTATGTATGCATCCTAGCCGTTCCATCGCTATGGAACACCTTGGAACACCTTGGAACGGCAAACCCGCAACGTCTGCTATACCGCCATCTCCTGTCAATTTACCAAGTGGAACGGCAAAGGTATCAACATTGCCCATAACGCCCATTACAAGCAAACTTACTAAATCACCTTTAAATTCGCGGCGTTGCACGGCTCTTGAACCGACAAAATCAAACCGCCCAAAAATCGACACTAAAATCACGAACAAATCCGCAAGGTTGCCAAAATACCGCTCGACGCTTGAAATTCGTTGTGCGATACGTTCCGCAACACAAACGAGAGCATTTCGGCTCTCAGCAACCGAAAGGGGTTCCCGATGAATAGTCTCAAACTAGAGGATTTCTGGATTGTTGTTAGCTTGGCTATCGGGGCGTATGCGATAGTATTTGGTTTTTTTGTTATTTAGGGGTCTGGACTCCCCGAAATAGGTTTGGGGTGTCCGCGAGTTTTGGAAGTCAACCGAAAGGGGCACAGCATGGAAAAGAGCGATAAGCAATTCGAGGCATTTATGGCGAAGGTTGACGGGTGTTTGGAGGCGATATGCGGTCTTAGCAATATGGACCTGCCCGACTACTGTTATCGGGACGCGTTTGAGGGCGACGAGAAGCCCTCATACGTCGCGATAGAGGTTTTGAAGTATAACGGGTTCCTCTCTTAATTTTCGGTTTCCTCCGCTATGGCGGGGGGTTCCGAAAGCCCTTGCATAAGCGAGGGTCAACCGAAAGGGGTACAGTATGAATGTGAACAAGCAAAATCTAGAGGTTGTTCGTGCAGCGAGCAAGGATAGCAGTCGGCTAGCGATTCAGGCTGTGAGGTTCGAGCAGGGAGGGACGGTTGCCACAAACGGCCACATGCTCGCAACGGTGACGTATCCCGAGCAACTCAAGGGCAGTGAATTGCCAAAGGGCCTACCGGAGGGCAACGCCGAGGACTTGACGCCCTTCAGTATACCAGCGGACTCTATCAAGGAACTTGCGCGTTCGATCCCAAAGAGGTCGTGCCTTCCCGCGCTAAGGAACGCCTTCTTGGACGTTGCGGGCACCAATAGCAACGGGAGTGCCAAGTTTTCGGCCACCGACCTTGAATTGACCACGCCCACAGAGGTCCGCAAGGTTGATATGAATTTCCCTAACTGTGAGCACGTCTTTCCAAAGGACTCTGATCTTTCGGATCGTATCGGTTTCAATCCCGATCTTCTCATCGATGCGTTGACGATCGTGCGGAACGTCATGAGCGAGAAGGGCAGGGCCTGCGTCGTTCGGTTTGGTGGCGAAAATACGCCTATGCTTATCGAGGGCGAGTGCTTCGAGACCGGCCAGGCCGTGAAGGTCGTCGTCATGCCGAAGCGTCTTTAATCTTTTCGGTCACCTTCGAGCGCGACTCGAAGGTTTCCGAAAGCCCTTGGCATACCGCCGAGGGGAGCGAAAGGGGCACAGTATGAGAAAGAGAGCGGAGCGGAATCGTTTCATGTTTTACCAGGATCCTGGTCATGGTTGGGTACGGGTACCGCTGAAGCGGCTGCAGCAGCTTGGCATCGGCGGTAGGATAAGCGGCTGGAGCTACGTCAAGGGGCGCTACGCCTACCTTGAGGAGGATTGCGACGCTGGTATCTTCGAAACCGAGTTCAAGGCTCAGGTAGGCCCTCTGGAGCTTGTGGAGCGACATACGAACAAGGAATCAGCAATTCGGGACTATGCACGGTTCGATCCCCGATGTTTGGGGGGTTCGGCATGAGAATCAAATTCACCAAAGGCAACCAGAAATTGCCGAAAACGACGTATATTTTGAACATGACGAGCGCGACGGATTGTCCTTCACGGACCATGGGTTTGTGCCCCATTGTGAACGACGGGGGCGAGTGTTACGCGAAACGCCCCGAGAGATTCAGACCGGGCTGCCTACCGTTCCGAGAGTATCAGCATGAGGCATGGCTCGGGACGAGCGCGGAGTCGATTGCGCAGCAATTGCTTGCGGCGAGCAGTCGGTCTAAAAAGCACCCGATGAGGGCTTTACGGTTCAGCGAGGCGGGAGATTTCGAGAGTCAGGCGGGCGTTGACAAAATGGACATGGTCGCGGCGAATCTCAAACCTTATGGCATTGTCACTTGCGGATACACGGCGCGCATCGACTTGGACTTCTCGAAGGTGCGGCATGTGGTTGTCACGGGAAGCGGTTTCATGGTTCACAACGAGTTCGTGGCGGTCAAGGAATTCACGGCGGAGCACAGGAACCGCTGCGCGGGGAACTGTCGGGTTTGTGTGAAGTGTCAGAAGCGATATGGCGAGACGATCTTTGTGAAATACCACTGAAGGTCAACCGAAAGGGGTTCAGTATGGCGAGGAAACGAGTGAGGCGGGCGGCGCCTGTGGTGCAGCGACCGGCGGTCAAAATACTAGGGCGGGGTGGCGGCGCGAAGGGCGAGCCAATGCCTGAGTTGGACTTGCGTGAGTTATTCCGCGAGGATATGAAGAAATTAAACCTAATACTGAAGGGAAGGTGAACCATGGAAGCAACGTGCGAATATTGCGGGAGAAAAATGGTAAAGGGCGGCGGGTGCAGGCGCGACGCATATATCATTAAGGGCAAGCGTGTGAAGCGCATTCCTAATATAGAGGACACGCCTTGCCACGATTGCGGCGCGGGGTTTGGGAAGCAGCATCATCCCGGGTGTGATGATGAGCGGTGTCCTATATGCGGCGGGCAAGCGATCGGTTGCGAGTGTCTTGACGGGTGCGCGCTAGACCTCTATAAAAAATAACCCCTTTTCAAGGTGACCCCTGGGTTTGTCCGGGGGGATCCTTGAACCCTTGGCGATCCAGCCGAGGTCAACTGGGAGGTGAAACCATGAGCATTCCAACAATGGGGGAGAACGTGCTCGAACAGCTTGCTGGTTGTGTTGAGGTCGCGATCAAGGACGAGGTCGCTGTCCTTCTCAAGTCGATGACGGAGAAGGCTGTGGAGGAGTCGCGAGAGGCTATGAGCAAAGCGCTTGAGGCGAAGGTTGCCGAGGTTGCGGTGCGCATCGCCGGAAAGATCGACGTCCACTGCAACGAGGGCGTTATAATGATACGCCTGGACAAGCGATCCCTGGAGGTGAATTTATGAAGCAGCGTTGGTTTGCCAATCCCCAGCTTGGGGAGATGAAGCTAAAGTGGGTTTTGATCGGCGGCGACCCGGCGGCGACTGAGGGGCGGACGATTGACGAGATCCAAACAATGATCGACGAGCGAGAAAGCGGAGTCACGACCATGAGTTCTTCAAAAGTAGAGAAGATGGCTTTTCCAGACGAGGCGAATTACGGCATGACGTTGCGCCAGTGGTATGCGGGGATGGCGATGCAGGGGATGTTGGCGAGCGAGGTGGAGGAAGAGGACGGAAGCGGCACTTGTTCGGCGGCGTATCTTCACACCAGAGCGTTTCTCATTGCCGACGCTATGATGAAGGCTGGGGAAAAATGAATTTAAAATGCGAGAGGTGCGGGTCTTTAAGATACAAAGAGCGATTAGATGCTGGCCGGGCGTGTCTCAGGTGCGGCCAGCGAGTAGACAACCAGGGAAGGCTTGTGCCTTCCCACGACCGAAGGGGGAGTTATGGAAAAGGCTATTCAAGAAAAGATGATGAACGACGCAAGCGCGGTGTATGACTGGTCTTTTGGTGTGATCATGGGCGAGCGAATGCCAGCGGGCAGCGTGGCGGCGGATAACGACGGCAACCATTGTCTTTGGAAGTGCTCTGTTTGTCGGGAGCGGGTATCGAAGCAGGCCACGGAGATCATCGGCGGCGTTCCGGTGTGTTGGGGATGCATCGACGAAAAGATGATGAAAGTCTGAATTTCAATTTGACATACGTTTCGCAAGTCTATATAAGGATACACATCATGGCAAAAACAAAGATACAGCTTACGCGGGATGTCCCCGCAAGCGACGCCCACAAGGGTTTTACCGCTAAGAAGGTGGTCATAAGGATTGGCGACCACTGGATGGACGCGGAGTGGGGCACGTTAAAGAGCCAGACGATGGAGACTTTTGTGAGGGAGGGCGTGCGATTCATGGTGGAGTGCGAGTTACATGGCGAGCGTTGTTATATAGTGACGCACGCTGAGGACCAGGCGTCCTTGAAGGCGAAGTACCCGGAGTGTTCTATCATATATTTATCT
>Ga0222637_1000157_pt1 | contig 37491 bp, 53 predicted proteins | sample AntAcemetagen143_FD_181149 | JGI IMG/M metagenome (GOLD analysis project Ga0222637, IMG submission 181149) | Saline water microbial communities from Ace Lake, Antarctica - #143 | ecosystem: Environmental > Aquatic > Non-marine Saline and Alkaline > Saline | place: Antarctica: Ace Lake...
ATAACATCATCTCTGACGTTTTGCGTGTTACCATCAAGCGTTTCTGTTGGAATGTCTGCAAATTCACTAGCTACCCATCGACCACATTCTTTATAAATTCCTGTCTCTTTATCTAAAGTAGCTTTATGAATCATATCAACTCCATGCTCGTTTGTTTCTTTCTTGTAATGTCTATTTTCTAGTTTTTTCCATGTCATTTTTTAATCACCTATTTATACTGCAAATAATGGTATTTTATATTTTGTTCCATTAACTTCTACTGTAACTGAAGCATTTGAGTTTGTTGTACTTGTAGCGACTGCTCCTGTGTCTGTTCCTACAAAATCAATGAAACCTTCTGAAATATCTACCTGTCTTAGTTCTACAACTGGTTGTCCTCCTGTTGCATGATATTGTGCTACTCTTAAAGTTGGATATGTTGAACTAGCCACATTTTTTTCTATTGCCGCAGCCATACCGCTTGTTGTTGTGCATATTGACCTTAATGCAGCGTATTGATTAGCACCTATAGATGTAATATCTAATCCGTAACCTGCTGCGTTATTGTGGGTTATTTTAACTCCAGAATCACCTGCACCATTCTGCTGAATATTTAATGCTGGTTGGTCATCGAGTGCATTAGTTTGAAGAATAGAAACAACTGATATGTTAGTAACTAAACTATCTAAATTTCTATAAAAAACTCCTGTTGCTTTAGAAGACATATTAACTAAATTAGCATAATTATCATATGCTTCATTATCCCATGCTTGGGCAGAAATTGCGGCACCATCAGAGCCATAATGTCTTGAAGTAATTCCTTCTCCATCTGTACCATCTTGCTGAACAAAAAGGGCATCTTGGTCATCACCTGCGTTGTCTTGATGAATAAACATAACTGGTCCTGCGGTTGCTGCTGATGCTAAATGTCTATAAAAATGATTAGTCCCTAAAGTAGAATTGTATCTACTCAATATTGAATAACTAGTATTTCCTCCACCTGATGAATTATCAGCGTTCATAACACCATAAGTTATATCAGTTGCTAATGTTTTTGCTGCATATATACCATATTGTGTGCCATCCTGTTGAACTTTTAATACTACTTGGTCATCGCCTGCATTATCGTTTATTATTTCAACAACATAGTCATCTGTTGAACCACTAGCTAAATCTCTCCTAAATGTAGCGCCTACACCTGTTGTGCCTGTCTGATTCACATCAAGAACAATAGCGTTCACACCGCCATCTTGTATAACATCTTTAAACTGTTGAAAGTCTGTCTCTAAAAATCCTGATAATGTTGTTGAAGTTAGTGCTATGTTTGACATTGTTATTCCTCGTTAATTATATGTTGGTTCTGCTCCCCATGTTCCCCATGGTATAGGGAATGGATTAGTTACTGTTGATTCGCCACCACTTATTATTAATGGAGGTGCTGCTGAACCTGAACCTAATACTAATTGGTCACCGCCTGAACTTAATTGTGGACTTCCTAAAATTCCATTAACAGCTCCGCCAATAACAAAGGCATTGCCAATAGTTGATACAGTGACAAACCATTCTTTGACTCTGATTTTTGATTCTCCATAATCTTGTTCTAATCTTGTAATAACATCTGATGATGAAATGTCTTTTGATTGTAATTGTTTAAGTTGATTCAAAATATCTTTTAATGTGTCTGTTACATCCAATAATTTCTTTGATACTTTTATTTTCAATACTTGGTCGCTTTGTATTGTATCATTATTGAATTTATAAGATACTTCTAATATTTCAAATACCTTGTTTGCTACTCCTGAATTTGGAAGATTTACAATAATAGTATTACCAGCAGTCAATGCTACCACTGTTCCTAATGTAATATCTCCTTGCTTTCTAGGTATTGAAAATTCATTCAATGTTTGTAATAAAACCTCTTTTGCTTGTAATGGGTCTTTAATACTTGAATCATTAATAACCTTGGTTCGTTTACCATACAATGCTTCGCTTGCCTGATTCCTACCGAATTTTATAATAGGAGTGTTTCTATCATATTCAGCAACAATAGGAGAAAGACTTCCTGGTATATTATTACCTGCTGAAGCTCCACTAATGAATACTATTTTTTTAGAATTATAATCAAGCAAATAATTCACACCTGATGGTGTATCTTCTAATATATTTAATATTCCACCTTTCTGTATAACACCACTGGCTGTGATAGTTGTATTATGAGGTTTATAATCTAATGTGAAAACACTACCTGCACCGTCAGCAACAAAATTATTTTCCCAACCTGATAAAACTCTATCACCATAAACAAAAACATTATTATAAAGCTCTTTGCTTGTCTCTGTAAAATTGCTGGAAATAATATTATTATTATCTAAAGTATGCCCTGATGCTGTTGTTTCTTTTTCTTTGAAATGCAAATCGTTATCTGTATCAACATAAAAATAAAAGTTCGATTGTTCTGCTATTTTTTTAAGAGCATCAAACACACTTATATTATTAAATGTTAAATTAGATATTGTGGTTGCAGACACATCTACATTTACTCTAGTAACCCCACCACCATATTTGTCTATCAAATCATCTACAATAAGACTTGCTTCTGTGTCATTATATACTTCTGGTTCTACCAAAGCATTAATTAAATTTGCCATATTATCTCTTCCAGATAATGTTATAGTAGCTGTTTGAGATTTTCCTTTATGTTTTATTGTTTCGATAGTACCTGTAAATATAACAGTTGTTGGAGGGTCAGTGTTTTTATCTGCTAAAATTTCTATAGCATCGCCAATACTAAACGTATCATCATATAATCCGTTTGGATTTTGTAACACGGCTTTAAAATTTCCTGTGCTATTATAATCTCCTATTGAACTTTTAACTGTAACACTATCTGTATTATAAGCGGTTCCATCTACTTTGAATAACATATCTGTTGTCATATTAATATCTTATCTGTAAGTTGTTCTTGTATCGCTATTGCTATATTTTCAGGGTCTATACCATAAACATTTTCTATATTAACCGTTGCTCCCCCGCCACCGAACCCTGTCTTACTACCCATTATTGTATCATTAGGATTTGTTTCATATACCTGACCATTAGATATAATAAAATCATCTAACTTTTCAGTATCAATATGACCAAGATTAACATCTGGTATTCTGTCCCATCTATCCCAACCAAAATAATCAGCTACTTTATTACGAGCATCAATTATAGCGTTTATTCCTGCGATGAAAAAATTAATAAATCCTGATATTGCATCAGACATAGAATTTATCATGTTGACTCCAAAATCTTCCATAGCAGTCCAAACCGTTTCAAACATATCTCCTACTGCATTCCAAGCATCAGTAAATCCGTCAGTCATTCCATTCCAAACATCGCCAATAAATGTAGTTGCGATTTCAAACCAACCACCTAAATTATCTAATCCTGTGCTTATTCCATCAAATACTGCTAATAAAACATCTAAAAATGCATTCACTGCATCTCCTGTAAACGAAAACGCAGTAGCTATTGCTGTAACTCCGAAAACAATCAAATCTAATAAACCTAATTTTATTACAATATCCCATATTGCCTTAAAAACTTTAACTACATTTTCAAGAGCGTGAAAAAATACTGCGCCTGCTGTTCCCAATGCTTCAAACATCTTTGTAAGCATTGGTTTATTTTCTTCTGCCCATGTACTGATACTTTGAAATATTTGTTGTATAACAGTCAAAACTGTATCAATAAATGATTCAGCATAAGGTCTGATTGTCTCAAACATTTGAACCATGCCTTCCCATATTGCAGTAATGGCTGGTTGTATTGCTTCAAATATATATTGCATCTTTTGGAATATCGGCATTAATACTCCACCTAATTGTGAGATAAATAAGCTTATCTTTTCAGGGTCAAATCCTGCAACGAAGCCTCTAATAGATTGCATACCAGACATTATTGCAGGTGCTAACACATCTCCTAATTCTATTGCTGCAACACCAATCTGAGATTTAAGTTGGTCAAACTGATAACCTAAACCTTCTTCCATATTTTCCTGCATCTCGTCCATGACACCTGTAGCGTTCTCTGCTTCTGATGACATTTCTTTTATAGAATCCGCACCAACGTCCATTATAGCCGCAAGACCTGATACTGACCTTGTTCCAAATACATTCTGCATAAATTGTGCTTTTTGAGATTCACTTAATTTTCCTGTTTTCTTTTCAATATCTCCAATGATATCAATCATATTTCTCATTGGTCCTGATGTTGCTTCTATTGATGTCTTTTCTTTATCATACTGTTCATTCAATCCTTTCAGCATTGTTGCCGCAGTTGATTGAGAAATTGCTCCACTATCAGCTAAATCCTGAATTTCTTTCATCTTAGCAGATAAAGGACCTAATCTTTCTTCAGCAGCTTTTGATGCTTCCGTTGTTGACCAAACCTGAATACCTAAATTATCTAATGCTGCTGCTGCGGCACCAGTTGGTGCTGCTAAACTGATAAAGGTTTTTCTTAAAGTGGTTCCTGCCATGCTTCCTGTTATACCTGCATCAGCTAATACTCCTGTTAATGTTCCTGCTTCAGCTATTGACATTCCAAATTGTGCTGCCAATGGTGCTACATATGTAAATGAATCTGCCATCTGTTGCATGTTCAACTTATGGTCTTTCATAGCTTTAGTAACAGTATCTAATGTTTTACCCATATCATCTGATTCAATACCGAAAACTTTCATAGCAGTCATTGCAAAATTTGCTGCTTCACCTGTTTCTAATAAATTAACTTTTGCAAATAATAATGTATCAGGTAATGCTCCCATAGTATCTTCTACATTCATACCTGCTGAACCGAAAGACCAAAATGCTTTAGCTGCATCATCTGCACCCATTGCTAAATCTACTGACAATGTTTTCGCTAATTTTTCAGCAGCTTCTCTTTCTTGTTCTGTAACACTATCAAACATGTTCATAGAATTAATCATCTGCTCATCAAAAGAAGCAAATTTCTTTATTGCTATTCCTGTTGCAACTGTTGCTGCAATTCCTACTGTTGCAAGTGCTGCTCCTGCAAAAGCGCCAAATTTAGCCATTGCACCTTGAGCTTTTAGAAACCCCCTGGAATAATTATCTACCGCACTTATGATTATAGCTACTCCTGCTCCGCCTGCCAATAATGCTCCTATCGCCATTTCATCTTCTCCTTCTATTAGGTTTCTTTTTATTCGCTTTCTTTTGAGCTTTTTCTTTCTTTTTTTCTATTCTATTATATTCGTCTACTAAATTATTGATTTCTATCAATGTTAATTTCGGAATTTCTAAAAAGTTATATCCTTGTGTATGTAGGAAAAAGGCTAAACTACGTTCTGATTTTAACCTTTTTTCGACAAAAAATTCTCATCCTCCAGAAGTTTAGCTTTACTGCCAACCTCTATGGATTTTGATATTTCTTCTTGTGATTTGCTTACACTAATTGATAATATCGCTGTCATTATAGCCATTGATACATTAGGTAAAAGGTCTTTTGCTTTATCAACACCTATCTCTGGTTCAACACAATGTTTAGATATTATTTCAGCATCTGCATCTGAATCATTGCCAGCTTCTTTTGCCATCAATATCATCTTTTGCATTTCACCTTTAACCATTGGAGTAAGTTTCATCTCTGGTTTATCTGGTAATGATTCTATAACTACTTTTATGGGAATAAGTTTCCCTGTTTCATCTCTTTGAAATACATATTTTTCAACGTTTAACATTGTCATTTTAATTCATTTCCTCCCTTGTTTAGTAATAATTAAAAAATAAAAAAATAATACAATCACCAGGGGTTGTATTTTTCAATTGCGTCGGTTATTACTGCTGATGCTGTTGTTGCTGTTATCGTTACTGTATGCTCATTCATTCCTTCTAATGGTGATGGAGTATCCATTGATGTTATCTCGCATCCACTCAAAGTTATTCCTGTATGTTTTACCGCTCCTGCTGCAATATCTGCTCCTAACACCATATTAAATGAACTTCCGCCCTTATAATATTGGTCATACAAAATCTTAGCTTTTCCAACATCTGAATCTAAAGTTAAAGAAACTTCATATTCTCTATTACCTGGTATTGGTACACCAACTTCTTTACTTCCATTAGCATAATGCCTTGCATCAAAATTGTTATTAATTGAAAATGACCATTCTGTGACATTATCATATTTTGTTCCGCTTGGTATTGCTACTGACGTATCAGATGTTATGTAAGGTCTATCTGTTGCTGCTGTTAATGCTGTTACTGCCCCTGAAGTAAATGCTACACTCTGTGCAATATAAGATGTTTCACATGATAAAATATCACCTGCTGCTGCAGTTATAGTAAAACCATCAACCATGCATCCTGCATAAGTTCTTATAAAATTAAGTCCAGTTGGATTAAACTGATGACCATCTTCTAATGTAAAACTCATGAATGGGTTTGCTGTTCCGCTTGTAAAAGCATTGTTCATACTTGCATTGTTCACTTCTGATATTGTGTGAGTATACGAACCTGCTGCTCCTGCATCAACACAACTTCCTAAAGCATATCCTAACAATCTTAAATTCTGTGGATAATATGTTAATGTACCTGCTAAATCTACTTTTGTATCAACAAATGTTGACATGTTTCTTGTTGCTGAAGCCTGATATCTTACTATGTTTCGTTCAAAAGTTTCATCTGCTGAATGCTCTTGAACCTGTCCTATCCAAAGACCATTACCTGATGATGATGCATATGTTCCTGATTCTGCTAACATCGCAACTTGATTTTGTTCCGCCACTAATCTGCCCATTTTATTTGTTCCTCCGTTATGTTGTTATGAAAAAATATGTTGCAGTCAATATTTTTGACCTTATAACCTGCTCACCATCTTTTCCTAACGCTTCATCTAAATCTATTCCTGATGTAATTCTGAACTCGTTTAATGAGTTTGCAGAACTTCCTGTACTTGCTGTAAATTGTTTTGTTCTCAATGTATCATATACTTTGTTATGTAACTCATCTCGTTCCTGAACATTCCTTGCCCAGATTCTAATTTCTAATTCAAAATTTACTATTTGACCTGCATTTGCCATTCCTATTTTACGAGGAGCTTCAAACCCAGAACATTTAACTGTGATAATAGGATAATTAACAGGTCTAGTTGGATAACTTGTCATCACAAACTTACTTCCTGTTTGTCGAGTTGATGTAATAGGGTCTGTTACATTTGTTCTTAGAAGATTCCTTACAAATATTACTGTGTCAGATACTAATGTGCTTGATGATACCATATTCATTTCCTCGCATTGGAATTGATTATCTCGCTTTAATAATCAATTAAAAATATATTTTTATAAGTATTTAAATCTTTTTATGTTAATTATATAATTAAAGTTTCGTTGCTACACCAATTTTATCTTGTATTAATTTTTGAATCTTTATTTTATTCTTTGCCGCTGTGTTTTTAAAATGAGGTCTTGCATGCATTCGTGAAGTTCCAAACTCTAAAGCTGGAGCATATTCAAGGTCTGATGATACTATTCCTTGAGTTGCAGAAGTTTTAGATTCAGGACTTCTCATGAATCTTCCTGTATCAACAGTAACAGGTAATCCTCTTCGTCCTGCAATGCTTTCTTTAACTTCTCCTTCTGTGTATAATGTGGCTTGTCTTATACCAACCTTTATTGCGTTTTTTACTGCAATGTCCTTTCTTGCTAATGTTGCAATAGTTTTATTCACTCCTATTATTTGGAATGACATTGATTTCTTTGCCATTTTATTCTTTCGCTAAACTTCCAGTCGGCAAATATCTCATATATAATTTCTTATAAACTATTGTATCTCCTACTTGCCATACTTTAACACCATCATCGATAAGACTATATTCTTTAGTAACTGGTGAGCCTGTACCTATCTTAATAGCTGCTCCAGATGTTGCAAGAGTGCCTAATACATATAATACAGAATCATTAGATGTTAATTTACCTTGTTCAAGAAGACGAGCCTCATAGCTATTAGATGCAGCTTTTAACGGTTGCTGCGCACCACTGGTCCAAACATCCGTTCCAGAAGCATTAGATAATTTATAACTATCATCATAGTAAGACCCTGAATCTGTCATTGAGTAATATTTTACTCTGATTTGATTACCAATCTCTTGGATTGTCTGTTGGATATCATTCTGAAGACTTGTCGCCGATACCATAGTCTTTTTTCTTGCTTAAATCCTTTTTTAATGGTGTATTGCTTACTGTATCTTCAACTAAAATGTATTGTTTGGTTTCTACTAAAGCTTTAACTTTGCTTTCATCAACCTCAACAATTTCATTAGGCTGAAATGGACTTATGCATTTAAGTTTTACATTTGTCATTTTATCACCCTCGTTTAATATCTTTAATATCTGTTTTTATTTCTTTTATATCACTTTCAATCATTTCAAGCTTTTGTAATATAACTGCTGATTGAGCTTCTAATGCTCTTATTCTATCGTCTGTTTTTTCTACATATGCTGGATGTGTTATTGAAGCTTCATCCCAGACTTTTTCTAAATTTGAAATTCTATTGTTAACCTGACCATAACCAAATACAAAAGGAACACTTGCACAAACTATTACCACCACAAGCATTAACAATGCCATTGTATATTTTCCTATCGCTATTCCACCATTTCCGTCACTTTTTATATAGTGCTTTATCACTGTTATCACCCTATCCTAATGCTTTGTAAAAACTTGTTTTTTGTCCTATCATATTTAATTCATTCATTGCTATTTCTGTCATTGCTATTGCTGAAGTTGCAATGTTACTTGATGCTCCTTTCTTTGATGAGAAATCTCCTAACTTAATTGTATCAACGTCTGCTCCTAATGTTTGCATTGAAGTCATAACATCTACTGCTGTAAGTTTAGTAATCGGAGATTGAAATTGTAATGGAATAGAATTAGAGCCTATTGAATCTCCTGTATAGTTTGCACAATATTGTCTTTTCTGGTCTGCTATTTCTAATAAAGTTGTTCCACTTATTGATGTTGGAACGTTCTCTACTAAAACCAATACCGCTGTGCTTACTGACCCAAGATTCCAATCGCCCATTTTATATCACCTTAAAAATCTACACTACCAATTCTTAGCCAATCTGTTCCTGAATCATTTAAGAACACTTTATCTGCTAATGTATCATAAGCTATAACTGCTCCACTTTGTCCACCTATTCCTATACCTTGACCTGCAGGGCATACAATACCACTTGGATTTCCTTGAACGAACATTAATGAAGCTCCACCACCAAGATGTTGTTTCATTCCTGATACTAAACCTTGAACTGTGCTTCCTGTTGTATCTGTTGCCATATTATATCACCTTTGTTATATTAGCGTTACAATTTGGACAATGTAAATCTGTTCCACATTTCCCTGCTCCGCTTGTAATTTCCATTGTAGAACCGCATTTACTACAAATTAAATTTGGATTAATCTTTGGTTCTTCTTTTACTACAACTGGTTTAGTTGCAGCTTTTCCTTTTTTAGTTAATTTAAATGCTATTGTCATTTTGTATCACCTTATGCTACATGAATTTCTCCAGATTCTCCTGCTGTATCTGTGGTTCCCCAACAATTAGAAAGCCACATTGTTGCTGGTATAAAAGCTCCAGTTCCTGCTGCTTTAAATGTTAATTCTGTTGATGACGTTGGATTTATTTCGCATCCAAAAGTACATCCTGTAAGAGTTCCAACACAACCTGTTGCATCAATATATCTATTAGTTCCACCAGAAGATAATGCTGGTAACGACGTAAATGTGCAATTTTTAACCGTCACTCCATTAATACCTGAACCTGCGCCTTTAAGATATAAATTACAATTTGTATTTGCTGCTGGACCACTCATTATACAATCTTCAATTATCCAATCTTGTGGTTGTGTATTAGAGGTTCCAACTAAACATACATCAATTTCATTCTTATAGAAATTACAGCCTGATACTAACAACTGCCATGCGTTTCCTGCTGCTGTTGTATAAATTCCACCACCATCTGCAACTTTTGTAGTAACTTTACAGTTTTTAATATGACAATTAACTATACTTGTTCCAAATGCTGCTTTAGCTGCATAATCATCGTCTAATAGAATTCCACCACCTGTTGAACCTGCGCCATTAATACCAATGTTTGCTATCAAACATCCTGGTGCTCTAACAGTAATCATTGCTGTTGAACCTGCGCCTATCTTAATTTGTGGTAAACCACCTTGTGTTCTTCCTCTATTTACACCAATCAATGCTAAATTTGATGCTGCATAAGGTATAATAACTGTCTCTGCATAACTTGTTGGGTCGCCTGTATAATCTACTATTGTTTTTGCTGCTACATAAACAACATCACCAGAACCTGCAACTGCCATTGCTTCTGTTATTGTTAGAAATGCCTCCTTCCAAGTTGTTCCATCTCCAGAACTACCTGTTGCTTGACTTCCGTCTACATACCAAGTGTTAGCATCTCCATCTGGGAAAATAGTTCCAACATTACCTGTTGCTTGGCCACTTACATCGAGATTTTTAACTCTAAAATCTCTTCTTCTTAATCCATCTGCCATTTAATTTCACCTACTCGATTAATTATAATCACTGACATACTATCAGCCATTCGGTATATTCACGTATTGTGAACAATTTAAATAAAATAAAAAAATAAAAAAAATACTACATTTAAGATGTAGTAATATTTGCAACTGCACTGCTTCTCAAAATTGCTACTACGATTCTCTGTGTAATTGTAGCTGCGCTCATGTCATATGTTGGTAAATCAAAGTTCTGTATGCTAATAGGTCTTTTTTCTGCTATTGCATAAGCTTTTTGTTTATCAGTCACATAAGCATATTTTGAGTATGTTGTGCTTGGTGCTGCGTTTGTTGAAAATCTAAGAACATTCAATCCGTAGATTGTTCCTAAAAATCCGCTTGCAATCATTGCTGTGTTACCAACTTTGTTTGCTTCAACAAATGTATCGATGTTTCTTAAATCGTTAAGAACTTCGTTACCTACAAATAGAGTTGTTGCGTTATAATCTGCATCATCAAGATACTGAATAGCTCTTGTTATGTTTGCGATTGTTATTGCCGCTCCACCTGTAACTGTGTTCGCTGCGCCATCCAAGACTGCCAAAACAAGACTTGTTTCGTTCTCTGCAAATCTTTTTCCTGCAATTCTTGTGTTGTGCTCAAGAAGAGGCCATTTTGAATCCTCTTTCATTTCTTCAGTAATCCTAATTGCTACACCATATTTCAGAGGTTTCAAATTAGTGCTTGTATATTCTACTTCATCAAGAGGTATTTCTGCTCCTTCTGAAACAAGTCTAATGCTCAATGTATTCTCTGTCATTAAATCGATGTCAACACTAGACCCTGGAATTTCTCCTGGACCCATTACAATTGCTGCTTCACTTCTTGGAATCAAAGTTTTATCTTGCTCATCAATCATGGTATCATAGATTTTCTTAGCAATAAGCAAACTTCCTTCAGTTCCGTCTTCAGTGCTTAAATATTCCTTTAAATAATTTAATTCTGCCATTTCTAATCACCCATGTATATCGACTATTAAGTAGCCGCCTGATGCTCCTGCTGTTACTGCTCTTCCGATTGGTCTTAGTGCTGTAAGATTTGCTGCTACTGAACCAACTGTCTGAACTTGCTGACCATCACATTGTACTAATGTTCCTGCTAATACAGTTGCATCTGTTGGAAGTATAAACATTCCTCTTGTTGCTACTGATAAAAGTCCGCCTGATGCTGCTGTGTTTAATGCAATTCCATTAAACATAGTACCACTTGCGCTATTGTGAAATAAAATATCTCCTGTTGCATATGAATTTGCGCCAGATGATACTACCCCAGTTGCGCCACTTGCTGCTACAAACATTCCACCTGAAACTATTTCTCTTGCTTTACCAGAAATAATTCTTGGTGTTCCGCCATCAGCAACTATTACTGCTCCTACTGGATTCATAACCATTTTTCGTCACCTATTTCTTATACATAGTAAAGCCGCTACCAATATTACTTCTCTCTATAACGAATTCGTTAAGAGGATTTTCTTTTGGTTTTTCCTTTACTATTGCTCCTTTTGTTTTTGTTGCTAATTTCTTGAAATCTTTTAGAGATTCTCTAAGAGTTTTCAATTCTTCTTTTATGTCAGAGATTGCTGATTCTTCTGAAGGTGCTGGTTCTTCATCTGCTTCTTCCGCTACAGGTTCTTCTTTAGCTGGTTCTTCAACTACAGGTTCTTCTTTAGCTTCTTCTGCTGGTGCTTCTTCAGCCGCAGGCTCTTCAACTACAGGTTCTTCTGCAGGTGCTTCTGCCTCTTCCTTTAGATTCTTCAAAGCTTCTTTAAGCTCTGTCATATCTTTTTGTAATTCCTCAAGTTCTGTCATTTTATTATGACCTCCTGGTTGTCTTTATCATACGTTGTGCTTTAACAATGTCAATACCCAATCTAAGTTTATCAACATCTTCTTTGAGTGTTTCAATAGAATTTCCAGATTTTTTCCCTTCAAACTTCTCCATCATTGCTTGTGCAAACGATGCATTAGGGTCTGCTGGAACTGCTACAAGACTAAGTTCTACAAAATCTATTCCATGTGGTATAAGTTGTTCTCCTTCTTCAACTTCTGCCACCATCGCTCCAATAGATACTGTGCTTAATCTGCCATCTTTTATCATTTCTTGATATTTAGGTTCATGTATTTTCCCTTCAAATATTACAGCTTGAATAGAATTATCAAAAAATGCTCTCTTAACTTTGCCTATAATATTATCAATAAGATTGCCATGGTCTTTTAAGATTGGTTTACCTTCAAGAGTATGTGCCGCTTTCATAAGCTCTTCTGATGTATATGTCACGCCATTTCTTGTAGTTGTAGAATTTATTGCTACTCCTTTAATCATAAACTCATTCCCAAGAGAGAAACTTTCTTTTATAGGAACAAAGAACTGATAGTCATATTTTTCTGTCATTTTACTTTCCTCTTTAGAATTATTAGATTTTAATCTTGGCATAACTAAAAATATATTTTTACTTATATTTAAATCTTTTTATGTTAATTATATAATTAAGGTGAAAGAAAGAAGAATTACTTCTTCTCCTCTACCTTTGGTGTTTCTGATTTCTTCTCTACTTTTTTAGGTATTACTGGATTCTGTTGCGGTTTTGCTTGTGCATTCAAAATATTACTTATGTCTGCATTTATTCTTTGCAACTTCTGATTACCTATTTCTAGTTCTGTTGTTATTAATCCCTTCATCGCATATAACTGATTAAGTTTTGTTTGTAATTCATTCTGTTCCATATTCATTTCCTCCCTTTAAACTCCTTTCTTTCCGCCAGTTTTTGCTCCTGTTCCTTTTCCACCAGCTCTTCCTTTACCGTTTCCTCTACCATCTCTTGCTCCTCTTGACCCTGAGGGTGGTCCTGTTTTATTTCGTTTTGGCATTTTTATTTCCTCCTAATTGGTTATACTCTTATGCTGACTATTACATCTCAATTTCTTTAAAGTTACTCTTAAATTCATTTCCTTTGATACCTTTAAATCCCATCTGTGCTCATACGGTTCATATCCATTTTTCTGAATCTTTAATACATAATCTTTATGGTCTACATTTTGTCTACTCCAAGAATCACTCTCATCAATCCAGGCATGCCATACTAAACATTCTACTTGAGCAACTTGGCCATCACTATCTGTCTTGCCACTTTCCCATTTCATAAAATCAAAAGTTGCATTTGTTTCTGATATAGCAGTATCAATACTAAAATATGAATAATCTGCACCAGACCAAGAAGATGTTGCACCACTCTCAACTATTGCTTGTTGACCAATATATGTTCCACTTGTCATTATTACTATACCACCTACCATACTTGCACTATAATTTGGTGGTTCAGCCCAATCCATTAATGGTGTTGATAATGCATTATATATTGTATCACTAAACTCTAAACCTGATAATGTTGGTTTAATAACTGCATTACCTTGTCCATCTGTTAAATATACACTTGCATCTTCTATTGCGTTTCCTTGTTCATCAACTACTGTCAGGTCAAATGTATAATAAACTTTAACATACCAATCTGTTCCAGCATTTGAAAAATTATTTAAAACAAATACCCCTGATTCAGTTGACCAATCTGTACTCGCAAAAGAACAATTAACTAATGTTACATTACACCCATAATATCTTCTAATATTTTGAGAAGTAGAAACAAGCTCGGTATTATCAACTCTAGCACTTCCAACACCTAATAACATTCCATCACAACTAACGGTTGCATAAGGTAAGTAAAGTTTATCTATCGCAACATTTCCTGTAAAACAATAGAAAAAATATGAACAAGCATAAACCGAGCGCTGAAAATAAGACGGTGCATCTATTCCTGAACTAAAATAATAATAATCTCCCCCAAGCGTACTATCTCTAATATCTACAATATCATAAAGAATTGGAGATGTCCAGGCTCCTAAGTCTTTCCAGAATACACTCCCATATAAAGATAGATTATAAAGAGATGTTCCTCTTGAATATTTAGTCCAATATTTAACTCCACAACCATTATACCCATAACCTTCTGAGTTCTTAGCTCCAAATGTCACAGAAGAAGTACTGTTCGTAATAATACCACATCTATATTTATCAGAACCTAATTCTACTTGTTCTTTAACAGATGTTAAATCGCTTGCATTTAATTTCAAACTACAATTTACAAAATATTGATTAACTCCTGCTTTAGTAACTACACCCCAACTTCCAGCAACATCTGCATCATAAATATCAGTCATTGTTAAAGAAGCCTCACTTGTAGCAGTTATAGTATGGTCACTTACATAAGGTGTAGTTGTTTGATTTGCTCCACCTTCTGATATATTTGTAACTGCTGTAATCCTACATCTTATCATAAGGTCGTCTTCTGTAGTTGGAAAATTACTTGCATAAAATGAACTAAATGAATGACTCATATCTTCAGGCACTGCAAATAAAACTGAGTTTGCTCCTGCGTTTTGAAATCCATTTGTATTATCTGTAACACTTGGAATAGCAGTCCATACTCCTTCCTTTGGATATTCCCAAACAACTGTAATAGAATCTGCAACTAATTGAGTTCCTACATTAAGATAAAGATTATGATAAGGGACACATGGACTATAAATGTGAAAGTATATAGCATCCTCTACTGTAGCATTATCATCAAAGAAGTCTGCAGTAGCATATGGAGCAGTCCTTAATGCATCTGTTCCTGCTGATTCATCGTGATAAGACATTCTTGCCACATTCAAATTGTTGTCATAAGTTATAGTCATTTATTAATTGCCTCAAACTTTGGAACTTCTATTGGTTCTTTTATTTCGCCAACTTTAGCGTCTTTGTATTTTGTTATTCTTGTGGTGACTACTTCTATCTCTTCTGTAAAATCAATGGGCAACATATGCTTCTCTTTCATATTATCAGTTAAAGCATCATATTCATCTCGGTCAACCTGAGTTGCTATTTGATTAGCTTCCAAATCTACTTTACGAGTTTCTAAGTCACTTATTTTAATCTCTCTACCAACTATAATTGTATCAGTATCTATTTTTCTTTCAATCATTTTATACCACTTCCACTCCGCTTGCTGTAAAAGTTAACGCACTTGCTGTCCCACTCCTTATAACAATAGTATCGTTTTCAGCATCAAGAATATGTTTTCCATCATCAGAAAGTGTACTATTTGCAGGAACATTATAATCATAATATATTGCTGTTGATTGGTCTGCAGTTCCACCAGTAGGAGTTAAAAATATTCTACAAGTTGCATCACTTGCGGTTGTGTTACAAACTCTTATCGATGTGATAATTATCTTTGTTGCTGCAGGTACTGTATAAAGTGTTGCATTACTTGTATCTGCAGGTCGTGCTTGTCCTAATTGTTTTTCTGTCATTCCCATTTTATACACCCATTAATATTGAAAATCTTTTGAACTCATCATTGTTTACTTCTCCTGTTATATCAGCATCGCCTGTTATAGTTAGTGTTCCAGTAAAAGTATCTGTTGTATCTAATAAATAGCTATTAACATCATCACCAGAATTATTACCTGATAGTGTTCCACCATTAATTAAATCGGTCCATATATTAGCCCATTGATAAGTTGTTTGAGTTCCTAAATCTCTTGTACCGTCTGCTTCTGGAGTAATATTTCCTGTCACTGCCCAATTACCAACTAAACTTCCATCATCAATAGTATTTGTACCTAAGTCAATTAATCCTAAGAATGCTGTTCCTATTGTTGTTAAATTACCGTCAGCATCTACTTCTAATTGAGCTGCTGAGCCTAATGATGTAATTCCTTCAGCAATAAGATTTCCATTTGCGTAAGCTCGAAATAAGGAGTTTCCTTGTGTAACTGTTCCTAACCATAAATCATCTCCTACTCCTGTTGTGTAAATATCAGCATCAGAAGCAAGACCATTTGTTAAAATACCACCTTTAGCATCAATATAACCATCTGCTTCAATATTACCTGTTAAAAATAAATTAGTAACACCAGTAATACTATTGCCACCCATAGCCAAATCGCCGGTCATAGCCCTTGTGCCATCTATCAATAGATATTGATTATGGTCATCATCAGATAACCCGCCAAGACTACCGTGGTCTCCGCCTGCTGCAGTCCGAGTAATATTAGACTCCCTCCAATCAACATAATCTTCACCTTCGTCAGTAGTTACAATCCTTGCATTAACATCATTAGTATAACTATCTTTACATTCAAATATTACTGAGGCAATAGGAGTTATCTCTGGTCCTGGCAAATTACCAAGTAATAAGTTTCCAACTTCTGTAGTTGCACCCTCTCTTGCTTGTTTCTTTTTTTCATATACTGCTTGACCCATAATAGCAATTATTGGATTATCCTTTTCAGTAGTAGCAAAAACGTGAACTAACATAAAATCTTTATCACCTGTTTCTGTTTGTTGCCAAGAATCACCAATAAATTGATTCCAATTAGGTCTTGTTCCACTTATTAAAAATGAATACCCAGAATTTGTATTTTTACGCCAATCACCATCTCCTCCGCTTCTCCAATAAACAGGAAGTCCTGTAGTTGAAGTAACTGCATCGGTTATTATTCCAAGGTCTTCATCAGCCACACTACCAGTATCTACACCAAATTGGGCGTGAGCATTAAGAGACCCATTTTGGTCCGCATCAATAGTATTTAAAGCTATTCCAGTATACCATTTAAGACCGACACTAAAGTGTAAGTTAGCATGAGTATCTCCATCCATTGTGATACCGTGTCTTTCTTCACCAACATAAATTCCCTCACTATTAGCTGCATCCCAGTAAACAATTGATACTAACACTTTCATAGTAACAATAACAAATTGTTCTGCAAATGTAGGATTAGCAGTGCTTGTAAGATTCCCATTATCATAATAAATATAATGTATTCCTTCTGCTCCACTAATTTGATGTGTCTCTGTACTTGATTTAGTATACTTTAAACCATCTTGATAAAAAGAAAAACTAGTACTATCAGGTGCAATAGAAAGTGTATAATTTGGACCACTATCACTCCAAGTAATAACACTATCATTACGATTAGGAAACCCAGTTGGCTCATTCATGGCATCAAACTTATCACCAACTTCTTGTAAAGCAGTCTCAACCTCAGTTCCAGTAAAATATGCTTCTGAATCTTCAATGCCTATTAATGATGCACCAGATGGAGAAGTTACAGAATTTAATTTTTCTCTTACATAGTAACGACCATCGAGAAATCCTATTCCGCCTATTCCACCACCTAACTTAGCCATTAATTTATCCTCACCACTTGGACAGATGGAGTTGTGGTTCCACTGCCTTGTATGCTAACGCTTCCTACTTGTGCATCAAAGCTTCTGAAAGAATACTCACTTAAATAACCTGTGCCAGACGATGAAGGGTCTGCAGTAGCATCTAAAGCATAATATACAGGGCTACTACCTAAATTATCTATCATAAAAGCTTCTGCTTTAGCACCGAAAACATAATTTATTGCTGGACTGCCTGATGCTTTTCTAATAATCTCGTTATTATTGTAACCAAACAATGCTGCGCCAGATTGGATATATGTGGTATCGACATTTAAACTTACGCTGCCAATAACGATACTGCCAACTATATTACTTGTGACAGTACCACTTATATTCAAAGAACCATCAGAATTTATGATTAAACCATATTGTACTCCTGATGCAGACATGATTTGTTCTGACATGCATTATCACCTGTATTTTACTACTACTGATAAAGTCTGTGATGCTCCACTCGCTGTACTTCCAGTTGTTAATTTCAATACATCATTTATTATGAACGGAACATTACTCGCTCCTGCTATACTACCTGTTGTGCTTTGATTAAAATGTGCTGGATATGATATTGTAGTTGCAGCTCCGCTTGATGCATTTACTCTCCAAACCTCTTGACCTGTTAATCCTGATGGAACTAATGCTAAACTTCCACCTTGCCAGAATGCTGATTTTTCTACTTGTAAAATCTCACCGTTGATTGGGACTGATGAAAATGCTGCAATACCACTCGTTTCTGCTGTAAATGTGTTTGTTAATGTTACTGATTTTATATCTACAGATTGAGTTAACATTGCTACTGAACCGTTTACTCCTACTGATACGAACTTTGCATATTCTCTGTCTTTTAATACTGTTGGAAATGTCATTTTTTATCACCTATATCTTAATTTAATCTTAACATTTGTATTTTTTCTGCCAATTATAGAAACAAACAAAGCATTGTTCAAACACCATGATGCTGGACCAAAATTGAACTCGTTTCCAGAATGGCTCACGCTTGATATTCTGAAAGGTAAATAATATGTTCCTTTAAAATCTTCTTTTTCATATATTATTATATCAGGCTGGTCTATTAAACCTATTGTGATATGAACCTCTTGATTGCTAGATATTATTCCAGCATCTAAAATACCGTTGATGAATGGAGTTGCTGTATCTGCAGTTGTGCTTTCTAATGTATTGAGTTCTACTATAATCTCGTTAATAAGGGGTTTATTATCAGGTAACTCATTTACTGTTACTTCAACTGCTTCTTTTTTATTTTCCATTTTCAAATTCTATAAATTCTAAATGTTGCCTGGACCGATATATATCTTTTGGATTGCCTCGGTCAGTTCTATCCTTTATAATTTCGCCTTGAATGCCTGCTCTTGTTCCAAATGCCTTATTACCTAATCCTGCATGCATCAATTTTGATTTTGAAACGCCACTTCCTGTATAATCTGTCCAATTTCCAATAACTAAAACATCTTCTTGGTCAAGTGTATCATTACCACTATTACATTCATGGACAACATCACTATTATTAGCATCAACCACTATTCTCTGATTACATCGTGGGCAAATTTTTACGGGCATTCTTCATTTCCTCTTCTAATGCTTTATCTCTTGCATCATTAAATAATACTGTACATTCACCACAATAAAAATTCTTTCCTATCATGATAAGTGCATCATTTTCACAACCAGGGCTTGCACATTTAGGTTTTCCTAAAGGTTCTTGACCTAAAATGACCATACATCATCACATCGTATTTCTAACCAAGCATCTGGTATTGTTTGTGTTATTTTCATAGTTTACTCAACTCTGTAATTGGTGTCCACGTGCAATTATGAGTAACCGCGCCTTTTACAATATAACTTTCATCATCTGCTACACTAAAATTATATAATGTTTTTCCTCTTTTTGGATACCATTCATTTGTTTTTTTAATTTTCATTGTCATAAACTCATATTGATTTGTATGATTTTTTTCAACTAAACAAAATTCTTTTAAATTGTTTTCAATATTTTTTTTATTGAAATGTAATATAGTCCATCCTACTTCTGCTAATTCTTTATCTCGTTGCAAATCTTCTTTTTCTCTATTTTTATGCCAATATTCACCATCATATTCACATCCTATCTTTAATGATGGTATTGCAACATCTATAAATCTAACAGATTTATTAGTTTTTACAGAATATTCTAATTCAGCATCTGGATAATATAATTTTAAATGTTCAAACATCTTACGTTGAGGAATTGATACATTTGGCATTTTTCGATTAGGATGTTTCTCTGGATTCTCTCTCCAATATTGTTTTTGTCTTTGTGAAACTTTTTCCCAATATTCTTTATCATGCTTTGATTTATGCATAGGATTTCCTTTACCAATTCTATCATTTGATAATTTAGCTAAACTTTCATTATCATATTTAGTTTTACCTTTATTCCAAATATCATTACTTTTATGCCAATCTATCAATGGATGAATACCTTCATCCCATAATTCTTTACTTTTTTCTTGTGCTTTTTTTACAATTTCAAACCTATCTCTTGTTCCATCAGCATATTCTCGTTGCATTTGTTGAGTAGCTTTAATACTTCTTATTTCATGCTGATATTTATCTTTAAATTGAATATTTGCTGTATATCTATTTGCACACTTACTTGAACAAAAATTACTATTTTCATAATGAACCATATGAGGAAATAAATTTCCACATTCAATACATTTCTTTCCAAGAACAACCAAATTATCACCTATTTCAATCTTATCTGCTCTTACCCATCCTTTCCCTTGTATATAATGTGAATGCTCTGGAGTAGTAGATAATTTTATACCTTTCCTTTTTGCACCTTTTACCATATTATATTTTTCTGTTTCTATTGAAATTATTTTATCGTGATATCTTATTCTTGGCATTATATCTGTTACTAATTTAAATTTTCCTCTATGAGTTAATACTAAATCTCCTTTTTTTATTTTTCCTATTTGTTCCCATCCTTTGCTTGTATAAACAGGTGTTTGGAAATCAATAAAACATCTGCACATTGCATGTAATGGTATCATACCACTTGCTTCATCTAAAGTCATAATCTGACCATTCATATCATCACACTCAGGACATGTTCTCTCACCACCACTTGATAACCATCTTACTTTTTCTACATCTTTCTCTTTATAACTATTAAGAGTTCCTTCTGATGCCACCCTCGTTGTTTCTGTCCTTGCTATCAATATCGGTCGTAATCTATCACTAACAGATTTAACTACCTTACCATTATTTGCTATTCTGTATCTGCTTCCTGGTTTAACCTTATTCTTAATCTGACCTTCTATCCATCTTACACTTTTTCCTTTATCAAACGCTTCATGTAGAACTCCTCTAAGTTTATTAATCTGGGTTTCCCGTAACAATCCTAACATCTGGTCTTGCTTAGTTATTGCTCGTAAAAATTTAAATCTATCTGTAGAAATAACATTTTTTATATTATCTTTTAAAGATTGATAATCAAATCCTAACCATTCTTTTAAACTATAATCTTTATCAAAATCTGCTCCTTCATTACATATACTAAAATCACATGCTTCATGCAAATGTTCTCGTTCTTCTCCTGGAACTTTCGGTAATGACGCAGTTTCTTCTTTCTCACGTTCAGGATTAAGTTTTTCTTCCTCATCCTCTGTTTCAATTTGATTCATTTGAGCTTCTATCTTTTTTCGTTCTTCTTCATCTTTCTTTTTCTCTTCATCTAATCTTTTATTATATTCATCCATATCAATTTCTAATAACTTCATAGTTTCTGCTTCTAACATCTCAGCAGCAGTCATAGAAATTGTAGGAGATTTCATTATTTCTTTTATCCTGTCTATCCTGTCGTTAGTCTCACTATCATCTGGCATTCCCCAAACAACTTCTACTTTAGCTGAAAATCCATGAGATTCAAGAATCCTTTTATATATTTGAGTTTCCATAACCTTTTTTATCTCTTCCTGGAAACTGTTTATTCTCATTTGGAAAGCTCTTAATTGAACCTTAGCCAATCCTTCAGGAATACTGCCCTTACCCATTAAGACTGCTGGAACTTGATATGAATAGAATAAAAGCTCTTCATCACTTTCTATTGACGCATTAAATTTATCGCCAAGATTACCAAAATCTATTGATTTTATTTCAACATCGGGTCCTGTTACCCATTCATGCTTATTATTAAGCCATTCTAATTTTTGTCCAAATGCTTCTACATCGGAATCTTTTGGTAATATCCTTTTCTCAGCATTACCTAATTTAACATGATATGGAGAATTAGCTTTTCGTTTAAGCAATATATCACGTTCTTTTCTGTTTCCTAAAAAACTATCAATTATTTTTACTGTTGGATATATAATACCTATGCCATATGCATCATTGCCTGTCTTATTAAAAGAAATCTCTGCAATATCTTCTGGTTCAATTGGAATAATCTTAGTTTTATCTATTTTGTCAAAAGCTCCTGCATATTGATTATATTCTTCAACTTCGCCTTCGTCATTAATCTTTTTATACATATACTTTGCATCAAGAATCTTTGCACGTTCTATGCCACCGCCTATGCCAGCAATTTCCATATAACCTTGACCTTTTTTAAGAGCTTCTTTAGTCCATGCTCTTAACAAACTATCAGCTCCAATATCATTCTCCCAATCATCTAGAATAACTTTAGCCTTTTTTGCTAATTCATCATTCTCATCAATTTTAATAAAATGACCAGGACCTATGATAAAATCTACATATTTATCGATTACTGCTGTAACTAAACCGAAATTCTTATACAAATCATCGGCAATAGCTAAATCAAATAAATGTGCTTCGCCTAACTCAGAAGGAAATTTTACAGTATTCTTTGGAACCTTACCTTTAGATGCCTCTTTATAATTAGTTGGCACTCCGCCAATTCCTATACTGATTGAATTATCTAACTTTTCGGTGAATGGAATTCTCATGATTGCAAAAATGAATTATAGAAAAATATATTTTTACTTATATTTAAATCTTTTTATGTTAATTATATAATTATGCTATTGCGAAGCTAGTATTGGTTTTAAAACTAGCAAGATTAGAACAAGCAAGAGCCAATGCAATAACACAATCGTCATGATATCCCTCTGGAGCATTCAGTTTTGTATTACCAGCTTTTGTTATTTCATATTCATATATCTGCAGTTCATTTATTAAATCTGGTATATCAGGATAATGAACTTCTTGCTTTTCTATCATGATTGAAAGATTATCAATAAGGTCGTTTTTGCTCTTATTATTAAATACATGGCCAGCAATATTAAGTCCTTCTGCTCTAAGGTCTTCTAAGATAGCATCACCAATACCAGTAGCATCAATCTCAATTTGTGCATTGTTATAAGTTCTAGCTACTTCTATGATACGTTTCTTCTGTAAACTCCAATCTATCTGATTAAACCTATCAAAGAACACAACCTGGTTATCTCTAAGGTCAATAACTATTATGACTGTGTAATCCGTATATTTTGCTAAATCCACGCCTATAACATACCTAAGTGAGCCCTCGGTGTCTCTAAACTCTTCTTTAATACATTTTCTTACACCTCTAAAGACTCCACCTGCATCTGTAAGGAATTTTGCTAGATATTCCTGTTCAAATGCACGTTGTGTTGTTGTTCTTCTTGCCTCTTCTTCCTCTTCGTCAGGGAAATATGGATTATCAATAGATTTGAATGACCATGATGCATAATTCTTTACTAAAGGGTCTTGTCCTCTTAAATATCCTTCAAAGAACCAATTCCTACCACGTGGTGTTGAAATCGCTATGCACCAGCCAAGTTTATCAGATAATGTAGGTCTAAGACATTCTTCCCATACTGATTTCTTAATACGAGCAGCTTCATCAATGACCATACCAGTAACACCTTCTCCTATCAAAGAATCTGGATTATCTGCTGATTTGCCTACAATCTCAGTGCCATTAAGAAGTTTAATATGCAACCTAGATTCGCTTTTAGTCTCTATCCAATATGGAAACTTTCTTGTAAAAACCTTATAGATTTCTCTGAAGACTTTTTTAGACAGTTCATATGTAGGAGCAACAACCCATAACATCTGGTTTGGAACCATAGCAGCTTTAATTATTTCATGCGCAGCTCCTAGGCTCTTACCCCATCTTCTGCCACAAGCAAGAAATTTAAATCTTGCATTAGAATCATGTATAACTTTTTGTGTAGGATGTGGTTGATAGCCTATTCTCTGAAATAGCTTGTCTTGATTTAACACACATCCTCTATATTCTACTTCCATTTTAAATAAAAGGTTGAGGGAGTTTAACCTCGCCTCAACCTAAATACCGTACCTGGCAATCTTGTCAAGTGATGACTTAACTATTATTTTAAAAAGGGTGCCCTGCACGTAAAAAACATTTCCATTCTTTTGATTTATGAGGTGCTGGAAATGTAAAAAACCATACAGGGCGAAGGTAAACTGTGTCGAGGATGAGATTCCTCGAATTTAAATAAGGGCTGGTATAGTTAATACCTTCTACAGTCTGCCCAATGACGTTATCCAAGTTACTAACTTGTAGTTTAAATAATTTTTTTCTTTCTTCGTGATATTGCTCTTCCTATACTACCTCTTGAACCATGCGAGCTACCGACTACAAACGTTGCATAAATATCCATAACATATTTTTCTACACTTAAAACAATTCTTAGTCGGTTTATCTGTCATTTATATCACCTTTAAAAAGCGCGGCCAGATGATAACCACTACACTACAGCTCTAGGAGCCGACAGGAATCGAACCTGTGTCCTGGCCTCATTATAGCTGTATAATAAAAATTAAAAAAAATAAAAAAAGGAAAAGCTTATGCCAATCCAACAAAAGTTATACTTGCTTCCAAAGCTTCTTCTGGTACTATCAGACTTACTTCGTTGTCCTCAAGACTGTCTTCAGGGTTTTCGATTACAATACCATACGCTGTGATGAAGTTATCATCCTCGTTTGCTATTGAAACACCGTCTACCTCAACATCAGATAATGCTGCATTAATCTTTATATCACCAACAGTTAATCCACTGCCTACAATATTAAGAACTAATCCACTATCGCCTAATGTTACTGAAGCTGCATCTATAAGGTCATCGTCTTCGTCGTAAAAACCTGTACCATCAATGAATACTCTATCGTAATCATTCAATCCGCTTATGATTTCGCCTGTTAATTCAATTGCATAATCGTTGTCTTCCTCAAAGAAATAATCCTCTGAATCTTCTTCTGATACACCATCAAATCTTACACAAACATAATCATTTGGTAGACATACTGAATCACCTGCTGTTATAGCTTGGTAATCTTCGTCTTCATCAACTTCATCAAAATCTTCAGCTAATACTAAGCCTATTGAATTTGCATCTATTGACCATTCCCAAATTGAATCTTCTTCGTATTCATCACCGTCTTCAACTTCATTATTGACATCGTTACCAATCTCTATAGTAACAAAATCTGTAATGTCTTCATCGCTGAAAACGTCTTTTGCTCTGATTTCTATGTCGCAAAGTTCATCTGTCTCGTCTTGCTCAATCATTGAACTTTCTGAAACGCCATCGCAAGTAACTTTAACAAAGATTTTTTCTTCACCTATTGCTTCAACTGTTACAGTCTTATCATCAACAACGATTGTCTCGCCTTCGTAGATAAGATATTCTGTGCCTTTGAAAAAGGTTATTTTATCATTGTCCCAATCGATTACTTCAACTGTTTCTCCTAAAAAACTAAATTCAAGAGTTTCGTCAAGGTCAATCTTGCTTGTATCAAGGTCATTCTCAAAGATTAATCTGTAAGATATATCGCCTTCTGCAAGGGTCATGTATACATTATCTTCATAATCTGCTTCGTTTATTGTAACGGTTGCTGTTGCCTCAATAACTTCTTCTGCGTCATAGTCGTCATCGTCGAAATCTATCTCACCATCAAACAAACTTTTTAAGTCTCTATCAGATATCACATAGTTATATGCATTATCTAAATTAAGTTCATCCTTGGTGTATTCTAATTCCAACTTCGCTTCAGTTGCTTTAGCCTCATCTTCTATTGCTAAAAGTGCAGCCTCCAGTTCAGATAACTTGCTATTTAAGGTATCTATCTCTGTGTCCTTAGCTGATTCTAAATCAGCTATTGCTTGTGTTGCTATTGCCTGTGCGTCTTCAAGAGATGTTCCTGCATCTTCAAGCTTACCATTAAGGTCCGCTATATTAGTATTCAGGTTGGCAACTACAACATCATTTTCTGCTACTACTTCCGCAACGTTATCATTAATTAAAGTACTAACCGATTCATCTGTATACTTAGGATTACATCCCACACAGAATAAAGTTAGAACTAGAATTAACACACACGCTGCAGTCGTGAGTATCTTTTTCATGCTCATAGTTATTCACCATTTGCTATTTTTTTACTAATCTGGGCAAAAATGCCTCAATTTATCTATATTTTTATTGATGGTATTTAAATTTTTTTATTTCATTTATAAAGGGTATCTTTTGTGTCCTTTATAAACTATCACTCCCCATTTTATTTCCTCCGTTCATTTATCCATCCATCAAACTATGCAAGTATTTTTTTCCATTCCTTAATAGCTTTTTTATCCCCTTTTATCCTTGCTTCACACAAAGGGCATATTTTATTCTTTGCACTTGTAAAATTAATGTTACATTCTATACATTTAAACAAATGTCCTTTTACACTTCCTTCATTAATTATTATTTCCTTTTTATCCACTTCATTCCACCTTCATTTATCCATCATTTTGTGTAAGTTCTTTCTCAATCATCATCATCTTCTATTAATTCACATCCTCTTGAAATTGATTCTATTTCTTGTTCTTCTGGTGAAAGTCTACTAAGTCTTTCATGTTCTTCATCTGAACAATTACAGTTCTTAAATTTTCTTTTCTTTTCCATCTTCATTCTCCGTGCGTTGTTTCATTCAATCATGTACTTCAATACTTTTCTCAACAATAGCAGTATGCCATAACTTATACTCTTTATCAAGATTCATAGACTTAATAAAATCCCAATATAACTTCTCTTGAGTGCAATATCCTTCTGTATTAACCATATATATCTTTTTCATTTGCTTCACCTATCCGTACAACTCTGCATCTTAAATATTGGTTTATATTTTCTATTATGCTTTTTACACCATTCTTCCCAAATCTCATCAATAAGCTCTTGTAATTCTTTATTTGTATTAACTTCCTTAGTTCTATATCCTTCAATAAAGAACCATTCTTTTGGAAACATATTTCGAGGATAACTATGAAAACACCTTGCAGATACTTCACCAGCGATATTATCAATTTCAAAGGGTTTTTCTATCTGAAATGATATACCAGACTTTCTTTTTTTATCAAAAAAACCAAGCATATAAAATCCATACTTCTTATTCTCATTTATCCAATTATGTACCATTCTTTCCTCCGTTCATATTTGTTTAGTGCTGTTTCGTGGTGAAAAAAATAAAGGAGTTTTCACTCCTCCTTAAATGCTCCTATCCAATTGAAGATAGCTGCTAATACATGTAAGACCCATCCTACAAATGGAATGATTCCTACTGTGCATGCTACTATTCCCATGATAGGACCTAACTTTCTACCACCTGTCTGTGTTGTTAATACCAATGTTACTATATGAGCAACAAGCCCTATTAACATTGGAATCCAATATCCACCGACAATGATTACTGCTCCTATAACTGGTATTGCAAACAATGTTTCTAATATTGCAGTCCCAAGTTGAAGCTTCATGCCTACTGGTTTTGTTTTTGCCATTCTTTGTTCCCTCCTATATTCTCAATATTACCATTCCTTCCAACTTAATATGTTCAGGAATATAAACCTTCTGAATCTTTCCATTCATATCTAATCTTGTTTCAGCAGCAGGAGAAAAGTAAATACCATCTGGTCCTTTCTTAGTGTTCTTTCTTACTTTACAGATTTTATTGTTCTTCAATGAAATAAGGTCACCTGCTCTGACTGTTTTAGATTTCGTTATTTTCATTTTTCACCTCTTCATATCCACTTCCATCTATACACCCAGAATTTCTTGGGTGTGCTTAAATCATATTTCTTATCAAACCACTTGAACATTTCTTCTGCTGATTTGAAGCCATCTTTCTTTGCTAATGCTTTTGAATCTATATGTTTTCCTCTAATAAAGAATTTATCTTCACAGAACTCAGTAATCTTATTCATCTCAATCTGGAACACTTCTGTTATCTCTACAGTGCCAAAAGAAAACTTCTTTAAATCCCCAACAATATATTCTCTTGGACAAGACATAAGTTTATTTAAATAAGTCATATCACCTGTCCACATTATCTGTACTTTCTCTCCTACCTTGAACTTGGCAGGTCTTTCTAATGTATCATAACTTCTTGCATTAAGTTTAGGATGTTGTTTTTTTGTATGCTTAATCAAATCTTTGAATTTCTTTTGACACCAAAAACAAGTCAGTTTATCCCCCCATGCTTTCCTGATAGTCTGTGTCTTGCTCTTATCCAATAATGCAGGCAGTATCTCAACTGCTGTGAAGTTAATTAATTTCATCATTCCTCCTTACGAATAGGAATTGGACTTAAAAACAAACCAACAATCTCTTTCTTCCCATTAATAGCTGCAGATAGAGTTAAACTTGTCTGTTTAAGCATGTCTACAACTTTCTTTTTCAATTTAATCTCTCCAATAAAACCTTCTATACTGTTTCTTCCATCAGAAATTATAAATGTTTCAAATTCAGTCATTTCTCATTCCTCCTCTGGCCATTCAAGCTCTTCATCGTCTTGTTTAAAATTATCTCTAAGCCCACAATCTATCTTCATGATACACGTCCTGCCACCATCATACTGGTCGCATTGTTTCCTATAAGGACATAGTTTATTGGTCACTTACCACCACCTATAATATAAAGCATGTTTCCTGATTCACAAACAAAACTATCTTGATGACCAAACTCTTCATAATATACCGCTGTCTCATTCCCTGTATAATGCCGACAAACATTATCCAAAGCATAAACATTAATAGACTCATGCGAATCTGAATATATCCACACCATACCTAATACTACAACAGCACATACAATTAATACTGCTCCTATACCAGCTATTGTTCCTTCACTCATTCTCATTCCCTCCTTCATTTACCTCAACAGCTTCAACATCAATAACCTTTGCCTTCTTATCAAAGAAAACATCAATGTCTTCTATCACATGATGGACCTTGACATCTAATTGTATCTTCTGACCATGAATAGATTTATAAATCTGATTATATACAGCCAGCAATCCTGTCTGCTTATTAATATCAGTCTCTTTTCGTATCTGGTCAATCCAATCCATTATATCAAGACCCATATCTTTATTATTCTCTACTCTTGTTAATAACCAATCAGCATCTAATGTTCTAAGCTGTCCTTTCTTTACTCGTTTCTTGATTGCAATAAGCTTTGCTTTATATCTTTGCTTGTCTGTTACTGTCTTTCCTCCCTTGCTTTGAATTGCTCGTTGCTCTGCAATTGACCGTGTATTGAGCGGAATAAGGTCCTTCGTTCCCATTTATTCTGTCCTCCAATGTGCTTGAACTTCTTCAGGTAATCTGTAAAAGGCGTGTGGATATATAGCATAGAGTGGATAAAAAGGAGACTTTTTTGGTATAAACTCTCCTCTGTCTATACTAATAAGTAGCTTCTTTCCTACATCTGCATCCCTATGTTCCATACTATCACAATAACCAGAATGATTCCAATCTGTAGCTAAAAACATTGCAGACATTGAGCTTGTTTTACATAAAACGGTCCAACACCCTTCAATAGCAAAAACTTCATTTACTTCAATGTCTTCCCATTTGTATTGTTTACCCAATCTCATATCTCCTTTATAGCTTTCCATCTGATTCACCTCATATTATCCTTACTGGTATTTTTGTTTCATTATCAATTATAGTATATTCATTCTGTAATTTCTCTAAATACTTTAATTGTTTTACTTCCATCAAATATCCCATGATAATCATACCACCTACTATTCCAATAATAAATGACACTATAGATATTATTTCATATATCATCTTTCACCCCTTTAGCTTCTAATCCAGCATCAAATATCTTTGATGGCGACAACCCCAACTCTCTCATTTTCTTAATATATTTAATTGAACATGATACTGTTATTGCTGTCTTCCTTTCATCTTCTTCCATAATAAATAAATAAATAATGAGCATATATTTAAATATATTTATTATTAAGGAGCTATATCACAAATACCACAATTACCACTAAATTTGACTTTTCCTATTCCGTATATAATACCCCTTTTACCTTTTTTTTATTTATTATTTTTTTTTAAGTTGTTTTCTTACAGAATATAGAAAGTAAGGATTTAGTAGTAATCGTTACACTTTGTATTCAAACGTTTTCCTATATCTTTGATAACATACTTTGAATAATAAATATATTTATATACTTTTGAAAAATTATCTATTAATATTCGAGCAAAAACCAAAATTGTGAAAATATATTTTTATAAAAAATAGAGAGGAAATGTAAAAATGAGCAAATTTAGCATATTTTATGGTGGAATTACTAAAATAATACCCGATGGAGAAGCCGATTTATTCTTTGTTTTTAACAAAATTGTATCAGAAGAGTTCAAAAACATCTGTGAAAAGATACAAAATATCAAAAATGATGATATAAAAGAGCTCAAGAAAGAGCGAAATAAGATAAAAAAACATCTCTCATATATCACTACAGCAGGTATATTTAAAGAAAGAAGAAACAATGCACTTATAGAAATGTCTGGATATACTACTATAGATGTAGATTATATTGATAATATCATAGAATTAAAAGAGAAACTTAAAGTTGACCCATATATAAAGCTAATGTTCATCTCACCTTCTGGCGCTGGTCTTAAACTTATATTTTCTATCCCTAAAGATGTTGGCAAATACAAAGATAGAGTATTTACAATATACAACTATCTTCATAAAAAATATGAGATTGACATCTCATCAATTGATTCATCTACAACAGATATAAGTAGAGCATGCTATCTATCATATGATGTAGATGCTTATTATAACGAAAATGCTGTAGAATTTACTGATATTGTAGAAAATATTGAAGAACCTAAGAAGAAAGACACATCAAGAAGTGCTGCAGAGTATAAGGAAATTATTAAGCTTTTGTTCTCAGGCAGAAAGAAAGACTATATCTACAATCATATGAAAAGCTTTAGTAAATGGAAAGAGTCGCCGCAAGCTTACAAAGATTATACATTCAAAAAGGCTGAATCATATGTTTTTGATACACGGCCAGCTTTAGTAGGCGAAACCAGAAAACAAATCATACCTGAGATAGCTAAAAAAATAATGGATGAGAACATCATCGTCTCAATCCGTAATGATAAGATTCTTGAGATGTGGATATATCGTAATGGCATCTATATCCCTCAAGCAATAACATATATACAAGAAATGGTAAGTGTTATTTTAAAAAGCAATTATGATATAAATATTGTTAATAAGATAGTTGATTTCATTAGAAAAGAAACATATGAAGATATAGATGTCTTCTTTCAAGAGGAAGATATAAAATATATATGTGTTCAAAACGGCATCTTAAATATACAAACAAACACTCTTGAACCTTTCTCAGAAAAATATAAATTCTTTAGTAAACTTCCTGTGTCGTATAATTCTGAGGCAACCTGCGAGATAACAAAGAAGCACTTCAATACCATCTTAAAGCATGATGATATCATTCTTATGCAAGAAATATATGGTTATCTTCTTTATAGAGATTATAATATTCAAAGAGCTATCTTATTCTCTGGCGATGGTGGAAATGGCAAAGGAAAAACAATCGACCAGATGAAATGTGTAATAGGTATAAACAATGTAACAAACATCTCATTGCATGCCTTTGAACAAGACAAATTTATTAAATCTGCACTACATAAGAAACTTGCTAATCTTGGTGCAGACCTTGGTAAAACAGAATTAAAAAGTACATCAACCTTTAGAGAATTAACAGGAGAAGATTTAGTCACAGCACAACGTAAATTTTTAGAGCCTATACATTTTAAAAATTATGCAAAGATGATATTTGCAGTAAATACATTACCATATATAGATGAAAACACTGATGGCTTTTGGCGAAGATGGATATATATCGATTTTCCTGTAGCATTTTTACCTAAGAATGATTATGAAAGAAGAAAAGCAAATAATACATTAGAAGATAATCATCGTCTTGCTGATACTAAAATGACAAAAAAACTTACATCAGATGAAGAACTTAGTGGTGTACTTAACTGGGCATTAGAAGGTTTACATAGAATATTAAAGAATGAAGATTTTTCATATGATAAATCATACGATGAAACAAAAATGATGATGCAGAAACGTGAATCATCAGCAATAGCATTTATGCAAGATTGTATAGAATTTATAAACGACGGCGATGAATATGTAACCAATGATGATATGTATTGTTTTTATAGAAAATATTGTATAGCTAGTACAAGTAAATTGAAAGTTGAAAGTGATTTGAATTTTAGAAAGATACTTGGTAACCATGGCACACCTGTTGAACGTAAAAGAATAGCAACGGGTTATGAATTAAGATGGTATTATACAAAATTTAAAAATGAAATATATAAAAAAATATTTGAGGGAAAGAAATGAACACAGTAACTGATAAAGATTATGAAATGCTTATCATAAATGTAAAAAGAGATAAAGAAACATGGAGACTTTTAGAATTTATAGAACCATGTCCTTTTTGTGGTGAAAAACATAGACATGGTGCTATAGGAATGGAATTTGCTAGAGGTAATGGTCCAAGAGCCAGACACTGTGGCGAACCAAAGAAAGGTTATCCATTAGAAGAAGTACAAAATAAATCATTTTCAAAGAATGATTACTATATCAGAGAAATATTTAGTGAAGTAAATAAAGAAATCAATGAATTTTTTGAATTAGAATGAAAAAGATAACGTCTGAACACTGGCAGGCTATCATGAAGAAACTAGAAGCTAAAGGTATGAAGACTGATGCAGCTTATGCCTGGATGGAGCAGAGATTTGAATGTGAGGAAGATAATCAAATGCCTGATAAATTGCATACAACAAATATAGATGCTGATACAATCACGCCATTTTGGAGACAGAAACGATGATAACTACAGAAAAGAAATTTGTATGCAAACATTGCGGTTATATTGAAATACTAAATTTTCATAAGATACTAGATAACTGTCCAGCGTGTGGAAGTAAAGACTACAGCGAGAGCACCTTTAAGAAAAAATGGGTTATGCTAAGAGAGAAAAATATATCGTAATATATTGTTATATATTACAATAATATTTAAATACTATGGCAATTTAAAATAATTATTATGTGTCGTTTGAATACATAATACGAGGAAATACCAAAATGACAGAAAACCAAAACACCTTTGAGAAACTAGAGAAAGAGGGAGTAATTCAGGACAAGGCCGAAGCACCTAAGCCTGCAGCAATTTCTACACCAACAGAAATAGATATGAATGAACTTAGTGATGTAGCTGTTGGAGAAAAGCAGAAATACGTTAGAGAAGACTTGAACGGACAGACTTTGAAAGTCAAATCATTCCAGCTATTCAAAGCAGATGACAAAACAGAACGTCAGACAGCAATGAATAACAAGAGCATCGAATATTGTGCATGCACAGTAATCATAACATACGATGCAAAGAATGCAGATGACATCTACCACAGAGAGTATCTAAGTGGTGCAAGACAGTTTGTTCAGAAAGATGGCAGCTTATCAGAAGTTAGTTTCTGGTATCCAAATGGTAAGAGTCAAGTTGCAACGTTATGGGAAACCGTAGCTAAACATCTCGATGTAAAACCTGAAGAACTAAGCCCAAGAACTTTCTATACTTTCTTGAACAGTGGAGTAAAAGCAAAGATAGCAGCAAAATCATTCCAGTTCCCTGGCAGTCCAGCCGTGAACAAGAATGTAGTAGGAGAATTTATTAAGGAGTAATTACTCCTTTTTATTTTTTAATTAAAAAATTTAACGGAGGAAATGAAGGCTATCATGAAGCAGATATTAAGAAGTATTGTCGTGATAATCAAAGAATAATTGAAACAATTTACAAAGTAACACAACACGAACCAAATAAACTTATTATAGTGACTGATTTTTTAGAGGAGTTAGGACTTATGACATTTGAAGAAGAGTTTCCAAGTTTTAATGATGAGGTTGAAAGATGGGTATGTGATGAATATTGTATTAAAACCATACAGAAAAGATTACAATTATTATGTTTTGATAAGCAGAAGGTTAAGGAAGCATGGGATAAATTCCGTTTTTATTCATCAGAGATAGACCAATATGCAGCAGATGAATTTGAAAAAGAGTTGGGACTATGACAATTAAGAAAGAAGGTATACAAACGCTGGATGAAATAAGAAAGATGCCAGAAACTAAAATAAAAGATTATGAAGACTATTGTGATTTGTGTGGAGTTTATGGAGAAGGTATAGAATATTTTGATGGTGAAAATTTTCATTCAATATGCTATAAATGTATTGAGAAAGAAAAAAATAAACGAGAACAAAAATATTTGTCTGATGAACAGAAAGTTACGGATGCTATCAAGAAACTACCTTGGATAAGTGATGGCAAAGGAAATGCTTTAATTGATATAAATGTATTACTAAAGGAGTTGAAAATAATATGAAAGAAGAAATTATATTATTTACAACAACTATGTGCCCAAAATGTCCAGAAGCAATAGAATGGGCTACTGAAAACTTAACACTTTTCAAGATGGTTAAAGCAGATTTAAATGATGAAAATATGAAACTTGCTCAAGATATGGGTATAACAAGTAGATATGGTATTATGGAGCAACTTAATAACCGTAAGATAAATGAGAAAGAGAAGCTTACAAATATAGAGAAAGAAGTAGATACATACGTTTATGAATCTGAGAAAAAGATTACAGAAGTTAAGAGACAAGTAGAAGATAAGACAGCAAATTATAAACGTGTGCATGCAGACTGGAAAAGAGAAAAACAGGTTCAGTTGAAATTACTAACGCAAGATTTCAATAGACAGAAAATACAGATAGAAACTGATATTGCGGAAGCTGAAAAAGGTTATGAAGCTGAGTTTCAAGATTGGAAAAAGAAACAAGTTGCAGCTCTTAATGAAGCTGATACTGACCTTAAAAGATACCAAGAAACATCAAAGAAAAAAATTGATGCTAAAGTAGCAACAATTACAGAAATCGATAGAGGTATTAATGACTTGAAAGAAGTGAGCAAAGAACAGTAATTTTTTTATTTTTTTAATTATGCCCCTGGAGCAGCATGAAAAACAAGAATGCCATGTGCAGCTGTTTTCAATATTATTTAACCGACCTTCGGAAGTCTGAGACTTCCAACCTTTATGGTGTAATTTGGTATCACCATAGTATGTCGAACTATGAATGCCAGTTCGAATCTGGCTGAAGGAAGCTTGTCGGTTAGCTTTGAAAACAAAATGTATATGTGACGTAAAACTCATATATGTTTGGTGTTGAAACTGAAGAGATTCAGACGGGGGCACCATGTTTAGAGTTGGTTCGATTCCAACTCTAGACCTTTTAACAAAATGGAATACGAAATACAAGAAATAAATATTGACCTAATAACTGAGCTTAAAGCTCAAGGCAGACATTGGGATGCAAACAATCTATTACAAGCATTTCAAGAAGATGTTAAGAAAAATAAGCATCAACTTTCTGTTGAATTATTAAGACAAGATAAAAATATCAAACATTGTTTTGGAGTTTGTAAAGCAAGTGGATGTAATAAAAAACGTTTAAAGGGAAAAACACTATGTACATATCATTTACAATTACACAATAGGCGAAATAAAGAAGGAGAACCAAAATATATAGTTAATAAAACATTACAAAAAAATAAATGTGTCTTATCTAATGGTCCATACCCAGGACACAGATTAAATTATTATATATCAGTATCACCTGATGGTGAAATTCATGAAAGTGTTGGAGGAATATAAATGACAGATATATTACAAAAATTCAATCTAAGCTATTCAGCTCTTAATACATATAAACAATCACAGCTTCAATTCTATTATCAGTATTTGATAAAGTCCTCTGCATCAGATACTGTTAATCAAAGTTATGGTAAAGCTGGTAATATTTTACACGATGTAATAGCTGGATATATTGATGGCAGCATTCCTTTAGAAGATTTTACAAACAAGTTTGATGGTAAATGGAATGCACAAAATCTATTATCATTTCGTGGTTTACCTTTAGATAAAGTGAGATATCTCACAGCATTACAAAAAGCTAAGAAGATTGTAGATGGTTATGGTGAAGAGTATCTTATGAAAGCAGAAAAAAGATTTGAATTTCATCATCAAGGTATATTGATTAAAGCTTTTATTGATTTAATTGCACAACATAAAGACGATAAAAAGAATATTTTTATTATAGATTGGAAAACAGATTCACAATCTACTGAAGATAAACATTTACTTCAAAGACAGTTTTATAATTGGGTATTTATAAAGTTTACAGGCACTATGCAATGCCATGCTATTTGGTATTATTTATGTCAAAATAAATTTTTTGAAACATATCTTACAGCAGAAGATGCACAAGAATTTGAAGAGACTGTTATCAACCCATTTATAAAAGAAATCCAGGAAAAAGGGTTTGATAAGAATAACTATGAACTTGGTGATTACAAACATCCATTCAATCCATATAGAACTATGTGTGATAATGAACTTCTTAGACGAGCAAACGAAGCTAAATATTTGAAATATAAAATCACAATAAAAGGGACCGCATGCTATCTTACAGGCGATGTAGATGATAATTTGATAAAGGGATTAGATTACAAATTTAAATTTGACTTACCAGATAAACATTTCATGCAAGAAGCTGCAAAGAAAAACAAAAGAGGCGCAATAGATTTGCGTGATGTAGGCACAATTCATATGTTCAGTGTGTCCAGGAAAGCTTTTAATCTTGGCCATCTAACTAAAGTTCAAGATATGATACATGAGTATGGTGTATATAAGCATTGTAAAATCGAGATTAAGATTGATGACCAACGAACAGAGATTGAAAATGGTCCAAGTTATGTTGTTGAAACAGAAAAAACATTAAGATATTATCAAAGCGAAGCTATAGCTGAGTTTATAAGAGAGAAGATAGGTATTATACAAGCTGCAACTGGGAGCGGTAAAACATTTATAGCAGCTCATATAATAGCAACATGTAATACTAATACACTTTGGATTATAGATAGAAAAGAATTATTATGGCAGACTAAGGAAGAACTTGAGAAGATGCTACCTGAAAAAATTGGTGTCATAGGCAATGGAGAAATTAATATACTTGGAAAAATTACAATAGCTACTGTTCAGACTCTTGCTAGTCAATGCAATACACCAGTAATAAAAGATTATCTTGCATCTGTAAATCTTGTAATAGTAGATGAATTTCATAAATCTGCGGCCGAATCATATCTTAAAGTGTTTTCAAAACTCACTAATGCT
>Ga0222637_1000158_pt1 | contig 37473 bp, 47 predicted proteins | sample AntAcemetagen143_FD_181149 | JGI IMG/M metagenome (GOLD analysis project Ga0222637, IMG submission 181149) | Saline water microbial communities from Ace Lake, Antarctica - #143 | ecosystem: Environmental > Aquatic > Non-marine Saline and Alkaline > Saline | place: Antarctica: Ace Lake...
TTATTTATTGCCTCTTTTCTATTCTTCTCCCAATTTGATTTTCCTTCCAACAATTCTTCTTGAATCATTTTTCTTATTTCTGATTTTTTCATTATTGACCCTCTTTATATTATTCCATTTTCTTCAAATTCTTTAGTTAAATTAAATTTTTTCCCTAATTTTTCAAAATGTGTCCCCGCATTCATCAATTCGGCCCAACTCATTGATCTGTTTGAAAAGTCGCTTTGCCAATCTTTTGCTTGTTGTCTTGCTTCGTCCTTTGTTTTTACGTTCTTCAATTTAACTGCCTCGTTTAATCGTTTAATCTCTTCTCTAATCATTTTTCTTATTTCTGATTTTTTCATTTCGTATTTCTCCTAAGTATTATTTTAATTCAGGCAATAATTCTGTAATTATATTGCTAACTTTATTCCATTTAGTATCTTCTTTTACAAGGTTTGAATCTACACCTTCTTTAAGTGGTTTCATAAATGCACCTTTTGTTGAAGGGTTGGAGACAAAATCTCAACAAATTAATTCAAAGTCTTCTTGTACATAGTCTGCACTCATATTGTCTTCATTTTGATTGTTTTTAATTGAACCCAATCCTCTTGACGAAATGCCCAATCTAATACCTGACTTAAATAATTCTTTTAAGATGTTACCAGAAGGAGTTCCCAATACTTCAATAACTCCCATTAAATTTTTATTTTCTCAATATAAATCTAATATATTGTGGGAAACATTGTTTAAGTTTATCACACTTGAATCAGGATGATCTAATTCTCCCATCGCCCTGCTTTCTTTAATATATGAATCTGTATAATTTTTCGCTTCCTTTGTCAATATATCATAAGGATATATTCTACCATTTTGATTTAATGCATCTGCTCTTTGTACAATGCCCTTAACGATAAATCTATTGTCTGTTCTTCCCATTGCCTCTGTTATTACTTCATGTGGAACTTCGAACATCATCGTATCTATTAATAACTTTTTGTTATTCATTATATTTCTCCTAATTTATATTGCTTATTTCTATTCTTTATGATCTTTTTCTTTAGTTCAATTTTTTTCAATATAATTAAAAAACTCTTTTTTCTTTTCATCGCTTAATTCGGCAGGCGACTTAACTTTAAACTTGTCAAGAACGGTTTTAAAGAATTCTTGATACTCGTTTTCTTCTTTAATTATTTCTTTAATCATTGCTCTAACTTTATTTTTTGTCGATTCTTTAAGTTCTTTCATTTGTGAGAATAAATCTTTATAATCTTTAAATATTATTCCATTTTTCGTACTTTTCCCAGAATAAACATTTGCTGTATCAGCTTTTCCGCCTGCATTTGAAATTTTAATTCTGGTAATGTTATTGTTCAATACATCAAAATCTCAAATATAGGAATCGTTCACTTTTCTTTTTGAATCTAATTTAATTTTGAACCCATACTTTTTGGCAACCTTCGCCATTTCGGGAGCATCAATTTCACTTAACGTTTCATTTAATTTTTGAATTTCTTCGCCGATTATAACTTTAATTGATTCTTGTAATGCTTCTTCTTGTTTTTGTTCTTTAAGTCTTTTCTTAAAAACTCTTACATATTCTTTTGCCATTTTCTTTTCTCTCTTATATTCGTATCCTTCAACCTTTCTTTGTAAAGAGGTTGGCAATACAAGTTCAGAACCTTCCATCATATTTTTGGCGAAATGCGCAACTCTTCTGGCATCAACATTATATGTCTTACGCCATTTATTTTCATCAAGTGATTTCATCCACTCACGTACTTCTTTTACTCTTATTCTCATAATATTTTCTCCTATTTTTATATTATATTTATTTTATCTTTTTGAAATATACCCAAAAACTTTTTTTAAACGCATCGAATAATTTATCAGCATTTGCATCTTTTCCAGAAAACTTTCTTTTTGTTCACTCTTGCTGAATCAAGTCATGAAATTCACTTTGTATTTTTGAATCAAGTCCGCCTTCTTTAAGTAACTCTTCTTTGATCATTTTTCTAACTTCTGATTTTTTCATTTTCATTTTGTGTCTCCTATTTTTATATTGCTGTAAAATCAATAACGCCACCAAAAGCGATTGATAAGTAAAGCCCCAATACTACAATTGCTAACAATACCCACTTAAATTTTATTAATAACTTTTTCATTTTATATCTCCTATTTATATTGTGTTTAATACAGAGTTAAGTTGCTTTAGTGCATCTTCGGCTTTTTTTGCTTTCACTTTATCTGTTATCTTATACTTTTTAAGTTTGGATTCCAAATCCTTAACCATCTTAACTAATTCTTTATAATCAGCTTCTCTAAGTGCTTGGACTTCTTCTTTAATCATATCTCTAACTTCTGATTTTTTCATTTTCATCTTATGTTTCTCCTAAATAAATTTATACTTAATTAATAAATATTGCTTTTTCTGAATATATATAGCGCTTCTTGTGCATCGTCTTTTGTTTTGAACATGAATACGCTTCCATATAATTCATAATCCAATTTATCTTCTGATTTATCAAGTGCACTTTTTGCATTTTTAGCTTTTGATGGTCTTACTAATACACTAAAATTACGTTGCGCTTCTTGGATTTTTTTTTCTCTTAATTTTTTAACTTCTTCTCTTATCATTGTTCGTATTTCTGATTTTTTCATTTGTTTGCCTTCCTTAATGGTTTCTCATTTGCCATTGTTTCATAATTTGGGACCAATTTTTAATTTCATTTTTTTTGCCATTTTTTTTACATCATTCATCGTTCTATCTGATGACATTACTGGCATACCTTTGTGAATTAAAGTAAAGCCATTTGATGTTTTTGATACATAAGTGTCTGGCTCTTCTCTTAATTTCTTAACTTCTTCTCTTATCATTGTTCTAACTTCTGATTTTTTCATTTTTATATTTTCCCTATTGTATTCTTTTTAAACTGCCATTTTGGTTTACGAGTAATGCAAAAAATTGAATTGGTGGAATTTTTTCGTCCCCAACAATCTTATATCTTTTTTTTACTTTATTGACTATTGCTTTTGGTACATTGTTACTATAATCGATAAACATATTTATGTTTCCCATATCATCATCAAGCATTCTAACACGTCTATATAGCCCAGTTGTTAAATACTGAGTTATGATTTTCTTCTTTGCGCTCGCAACCGTTCCAGTTGCAAGGTTGCCCGCCAATTGCACGTCTATTTTGTCAATCGGTATCCCATATTGTCTAAACGTACTAATAAAAATATCTGGATTATCAAACTCAGCACGTGCTGTTAAAAATACAATTTTAGAATCACCATTACCAATTCTTTTAAACATTTGCTTAACTCTTTTAATAACTGGCATTATAGGAATTGCAGTATTCTTAAATAATTTCGCATCTCTAAACTCACTATAGCCATAACGATATCCTTTTTTTAACTTAAAGGTATTATACTCTTGATTATTAAGTTTCTTAACTATTTTCCCAGTATCATCATCCACCACATCTATTTTTGCTTTGGTATGAAATGTTGTTTCGTCAATATCTACGAAAGTAATTCCAGCACCATAGTCACTTTGCAATTCTGTTAAAAGTTTAATAAAACTAAACATATTATTTTTTATTTTTCTTAAAAGTTACATCGTATATGTTTGAGCCTGACCTTGTTTCTTCTTTTAATTTTTTTAATTGTTCAAAGACTGCCTTTGCTCATTTTTTATATGCTTCAATTGCTTTTTTGTGAGCCTGTTTGTAATCCATTTCATCATCTTCGCTATAATAGAATTCCATATTTGCTGTAATGTCATTAATAGCACTTCTTACTTTATCTCTAATGCCATATTTCAAACCGTAGTCCATACCTTCTTTAATCATCTCTTCTTTTATCATTGTTCGTATTTCTGATTTTTTCATCTGTATGTCTCCTATTACATTCAAGCTTTTCTTTTTTTAAATAAATCAAACATAATTAAAGCCATTTCTGTCCTAATTAATTCTTTAATTTTCCTATAATCTTCTGGTTCAAATTCTTCATTAAGACTAGCACCTTTTGCGGCTTCTCACCCAAAAATCTTACATCATTTGCGAATATCTTTTAAGCGCTTTGAATTTGGACCTTTGGTTGAAAATGCATATGGAGTTTCATATCCAGCAATATCTCCTGTTGTACTAACTTCTCTTAAAAAACTTTTCATTATATCACCTTTATTTCATTTATTTCTGATTTCTTCATAATTATGGTCTCAAAAGGGATTTTGCTCTTTGTAATGCTTTAATTGCGGCTTTCATTTTAGATATCAATTCTTTGTAATTTTTATTGCTTTTATCTATGCCAGCATGAGAATCAATTGTTCCAATTTTCTTGATAATGTCCGAAATATATTGGCCGCCTTTATTGGCTTTCATTTGTGGAGATTTCTCTTGCATTACTTTTGCTAACTCTTCCTGTATCATTTGCTTAATTTCTGATTTCTTCATAATTATATTCCTAACCTTTCAGCCTTATGTTTGTCTCAAACTACTTCTGATTTATTCCCTTTTCTTGTTAATGCTCATGGAGACTTATCACCAAAAATTTCTGTGTGTAATTTGATTCTAATATCGTCAGCCTTTTCAAATGCGGCTCTTACTTTTTTTCCCCCGGCGCCAATATATACGTTATTCATTGCCATGTACCAGTCACTCATTGCTTCGGCTTCATCTTGAGTAGGATATTTTTGAGCTTCGTTTAGTTTTGCTAACTCTTCCTGTATCATTTGCCTAATTTCTAATTTTTTCATAATTTACTCACCATCCTCATTTAGCGTCTGGGAAATTTCACTTTCCAATTCGTATAACTTCATCAAATTTGTAATTTGAGAATCTTTAACTCTGTTACCTTTCTTGAGACTTTCTGTATGTTTCAAAAGCTCTGTAAGTTTAATTTTAATAATTTCAGATTCAATTTTAGGAATGTAGCTTGTTAAAAGTTTTGATACTCTTGGAACTTCACTACCAACATACTCTTTTAGTGCGGTCACATTTGACATACTATCAATATATTTTTTTAACAAACAACGTTGGTTATCACTAAGGGAACTATACTTTTGATTGAACTTTTCAATTAACATATTGTAAGCAACAACTCTTATTTCTTTAGCTTGTTGTTTGTACTTTTCAACAATTAAATCGATTTTTGTTTTGTCTATCTTTTGAATTGGATTAGTAATATGCTCAATGATTGTATATTTAGTTTGAACGATTGCAGTTGGGTTGTAATTTTGAGTTGGATGTAATTCAGCTTCAAATAATCTATATATTGACGCCAATATTTTATAATTTCCAACTTTCGAGTTAAACAACGTATTAAGATTATAATGTTTTTTAATTTCTTTAATAACGTTATATTTCTCCTGCGCCAATGCCGATTCGTTTAATCGCTTACGCATTTGAATAACTGTTTTTAAAAAATATTCCATTTTATCTTTTTTGTCAGTTTTGTATTCAACAATACTATTGTATAACCCTAATTCTTCGGATAATAATTTACCCTTATTAAAATACTCTTTCAATATATCGAAGACTGGGGAATTAGTACGTCCTTCAAGGGCGTCTATCGTTATTTGTCTTAACAATGTCTCGTATATTATTGATGTATTTCGCAATTTTAAATGCTTTAGATTACGCATATTTTTTCTCCTTGATAATATTATTATCATTATCAATTTTTATTCTTACAAATTATTCTTTTAATTTGTGCTATTTAATATAAATATAATTTTCTTCAATTATTTTAACATTATTTTATCTTTTTCGCTTTTTAAAACCTCTTTTATTAAGGCTTTCTCACTTTCTTCTTTTGCATAAGTTAAGGTCGCTTCAAGTCTTTCCAAGAAACCAAATTTATCCTTAATTCTCTTTTCAGTTAATGCTTGATTCTTTTCAATTTTCTCATCGTCTTCCCCAAATACGTCAGCTACGGTTCCCTCTAATGATAAAGCACTGCCACCTTTATACTTGTGAGAAATTACATCTTTGTCATATTTATGTGCGTCTTTCATATCATCTACTCCCAACGTCGTATCAATTTTACTTTTCTTTGCTTTTCTGTTATCGTCACTGCTCGAACTAACATTCTCTTCAACATCATCATCGTCACCGTCCCAACTAAAACCATCATCCTCATTATCTCCACCTTCTGGTTCTGACTTTGCATCTGCCGGATCCGTTCCATTATTTGCAATGGTTTCCATTCTAAACATTCGTTTTTTATCTTTGATAACGCCAGCACGTTCTTTATCGGAATCAATATCATTTAATTTAAAAATTTGCTCATATACAAAATCACTACTTAATAGGTTTGTATCCATCATATCATTTGCCAATGATACTTTGGCATTCCATAATTCAATTTTCATCTCTTCATGTATTACTGAAGGATTTGTTAAACTTAATTCAAAATCTAATAAATCTTTATTTTTATATCCCTGAGAATAAAGGTGAATAATCGCAATCTTTGTTAATTCAGAAACAATAATACTTTGTATTCTTTCAATTGTTCTCGCAAATCTTAAATCTTCGGCGGCAAGTGTGGCTTTTGAATTATGTATGATTACGCCAGCATTTGTTGCAAAATTATGATATTTTTCAATTGTAATATCGCATGTATCTCTTTGTTCATTAAGAAATTCTATGCTAATTACTTTATGGTTTTTAATATTTTTATTTCTTATAAATTTCGGCCATGCAATGTTATTTTTTTTATTAAAATCACAATGATGAATTGCCATGTCTGAACCTTTAATAACGTTTCCATAATGTTCTGGAACAAGTCTATGTACTTCTTTATATTTGCCCGTATTTGGTTGGTAAACGGTAGTATATCCGTATTTTGTTTTATCCAAATATAAAGGCATTAATGATTGATTTTCTATTAAATTTTGTGCCTCAACTCACTCGCCATTTCTTGTTAAGAATTCATGATCTGGAGTGCAATCAATATATTTACTATTATCTAAATTAACTCTAACTAAATTAGCGTTTTTCTTTGTATATCCGGCCCAAGATATTTCGCCAGGAACAATTTCTTTTTCTTCATTAATTGAATATACATAATTTTTAATTCCACCTTCATAATCTTCGATTAATTCTTTAACTGTTTTTACTTCATCATTAATTAATTTAATTTCTGTTTCAGGAACAACACATCCAATTCCCTCTTCGAAAGTTAAGAACGCTTTAGGTATTCTTAATGATGCAAATAATTTTCTTTGTAAGTATTCGATGTCGTCAATAATTGCGTATTCCATTCCACTTAATGTATCGATTTCAGTCCCAGTGTCGCCACCACGAACTGGGAAGAAAAAATCTTCGTTAATATTCATCATATTATATTTAAGGTTATATTCTCCAGTTGCTTGGTCTATAAATGGAGTCCTTCTCATACCATTCATGATGTTTTCCATATGGTCGTCAATCTCGTCAGGTGCTAATGCGCCAACATCTATTTTTATAATTCTTTTTTCAGGTGCTCTTGTTATTCTGTGAATAAGCATAGCATCTTCCATAAGTGTTAATTGTTGCCATATCTTCCTACCACCTTCAAGCATACTTCGACCATATGGGAAGTGAAATACATCGCCTAACAATCTAAAGTGAGCTACTTGAAATTCTTCTAACATATCTTTTTTATCACCAGCTATAACAAATTGTACTAAGTATGGATTGTCTTCGTCAACGCCTTCAAGTCTTTCGACTTCATACGGCGATAATATTTTAATGTTAATAATGCCCAAATCTTTATGAAGTTCTAAATATAAATAACAATCTCCGAATTTAGCCATATTTCTGATTCAGCCTCATAAATTAAATGGGATATTCAAAATGTCATAAAATAAATTTTGTAATATATCTTCTATATTTTTATTATCAGTCGTAATAGATAAGATATCCTCGAACTCATCTCTTGTAGTTGATTCTTCTGCGTAAAGATCAAGTGCCGATGACAATATCGGGTCTCTATCCATTTGCATATAATCATTATATAGCATTTGATGATCAATAGAACCTTGAATTGCTCCACTCGCTTCTTCTAATTTTGCGTATGTTTTCATACGAGAATATTTACCAGATTCACCATGACGCATTTGAAATCCGTCCGCATCTACAACTTTTACTTTTTTCTTACCAACGTATCTTACAATCACGTTATTAGAGAATAATCTTCTCAACCCTCTATAAAAATTACTTGTTTCTTGTGCCATATTTTAGCCTTCCTTTTATAAGAATTCTCTTAAATTCATTACTTGCCCACTTACTGACGCTTTCCATGGGTCGTCATTATCATTGTCATTATACATTTGCTTTGAAGTTAATTTGCCTGTATATTTTAACATTCTTTTCGTTGATTTAACACTTTCTTGTAATAAAGTAATTGCCGTATCTCTTACGTACAATCCTATTGCCGCTGACAATGTTAAGTCGTCTCGCTTACCACTAATGGCTTCTGCTTTGCCACCCTTTTTATATATAAAAGTTAATAACTCATTTAATAATCTATTTGAGTGTACTATGACAGCCTCTTCTCTAAAAAATCTTTCCATTTTATTTATCATTAATGGTCTTGTTATCATTGTATTACTAAATCCTGGAACTTTATCATCATTTGATTTTAATAAATTTTTTACTCGTTTGCCAATATCAGCTTTTGTTCCTGCTTTGCCAGAATAATATAAATTGCCATATCTTCTATGTAATGCGCCCTCTATGGCCGCATACCCAAGCCCGTTATTTTCTATTACTAATAAAGCACTATTGTATTCGAGTGCTACGTTTACTGTCCAAGTTCCTAAGTCGTACGGGTCAATTAACCCAACATACTCGCCAACTTGTTCGAGTGTTTCTATATCTCAAATATGAAATGCTGACTTGTCTTCTGAGTCACCACGTGAAACGTCAACAGAAACTATATACTTATGATTTGCTTCGGGATATTTTCATATTCAGAATTTTCCGGCATATCTTTTTTCTATTGGGTCACATGCATTCTTTTTTCTATGTGCTTCTATTATTTCCAAATCAATTACTGAATCACCAGAAGTAAGGAAAGAACAATCATTCTCTTGAGACGCCCTCTTCTTGCCTAATTTCTTATCTTCATTGTCTCTGTAAATTTGATCTCTTTCCGGGTGTACGCTTCATGGCAATCTAATGGTATGGAACTCATTATCGCCTGATTCAGCATCAACTCATAAATCGTGAAATTGATTACCAACACCTTTGGGAGTTGATAAAATAATACAATCACCACCAGTTGCCAATGTGTTGCTTGCGGCTGTCCAAATCTCCCTTGCTAAATTTTCTTTTACAATCGCACACTCATCCCAAATTAATAATGATAATGCATCAGAACGACCAGCGTCATCGGTTGCAGATGTAGCTTCAACAGTTGAGCCATTTATGAATGTAAGTTTTGTTTTACTATCTACTGGTAATTTACCGTTTTCATTTTGCACAATTTTTTGCAATCATCTCGGTAAGTTTTTGTAAATAGTTGATATTTTATTAATCATACTATTGGCAACTTTTGCTTTATTTGCTATAATCAATACTGTTTTGTTATCATGGAACATTAATAGTCATGTCGCATAAGCCGAAGTTAAAGTTGAGATGCCTAACTGCCTTGCTTTTAAAATAATGTTATATCGGTATTTTAAAAACTCTTGGATTGCTTTCTCTTGATAATCAAACAAATCAAATTTTATTAAACCTTTTAATGGATGTTGAATTTTGCAATATTTTATCATAAAATATGCTGGGTCTCTTGCGCATCTGCTCATTTCTTTTTTAATAAGCTTTCGCATTTCCATTATTTTAATTTGCTCTTCTGTTGGTGTACTCACAATTACCCCCCTACAACGTTACTAGCAACTCACGAACCTAAAATAATACTTCCTGCACCGAATATATAATACGCTCATTTTTCATATTTTTCTCATCATTTTGGTTTTTGTAATTTATTTATTTCGTTCAATGTTTTAATTTGTCTATCTTTGTAAGACAAAATTAAGGAATCTGTAATGACCAAGGTTTCATAATTCTCTATTTGTATTTTGAATTGACCTATTAACTCATCTTTTATTTCATTTGCTTGCTGTAAGCTATCAACTTTTACAGCCAAGGTTTTTAATTCTTCTTTGGACAACGGATAAAATTCTTTTGATGTGCTATCTATTACTGTCATAATTTCCTGTGCAAATATTGGAAATGTTAAGCATAAAATTAATAATACTGGCATAATCTTTTTCATATTGCTATCCTTTATTTCTTTGATAAATTTTTGAATTTGAATTTACCGAAAAATCTTGTTCTTTTCGCCTTCTTCGTTAAATGTTTCACATAATTTCTAAATATATCATTTACTAACCTAGAGGCCTCATCTCTATCCGCCTCTACGCCTTTGTGCTTAATAAGATTATCAACATTCTCTTCAATGACGGTTATAACACTTTTTATCATTTCATTATCTAATAAGTTATAAAAATCTTTATCACTCAATGCAGATGTTATATTGTCTGCAAAACTTTCCCTTATTACCTCTTCCTTGACCATTATTCTTATTTCTGATTTTTTCATATTATCATCCTTTATTTTATTTTCTTTAAAAATTTAGATAGGTTTTTAACTTCGCTTTTTTCATTTTCTGGCAATTCATTCCAAAATGAATCGTCGCCACTTATAAAATTATAAAAATTATCAAAAATTCTATCCATCGTTTTTGTTATTTTAATTTTCTTAAAAAATTTTGCCAAAACTGGTTTGGTATATCTCACTTCTTGTAAAAATTCAAAATCATCTGAAGTTAAATGTGACAAATCTTTGTCTGGTTTGTTAGGAATTGTATAAATATATATATCCCTGCCAATTGGATTTTCGCCAGCCATATAAGCCAAGGCAGAATACGCTCCTAACATTGCGCCACCAATATATTTCGAGGCAGAAAGCTCTTTCTTTTCGCTTTGAGCTATAACGTTGCCTGTGGTAAACACTAAGTTTCCGTCTTCATCTGTTTCTTCGTAATGACCTTTCGGCTTTAAGCGAACATTATTGCCAACATACTTCATTAAGGCTCTGTAATATTGATTTGTAGAGCCTTCGAAAAGTAATGATTTAAATTTTAATGTGTTCATTATATTTATTTCCCATTGATAAACTCTTTTAAAAAATCTATCGTTTCGTCGATGTCAGTTGTATCGACTTTTGGTTTAATTTCTTTAAGCTCTTTTTCTAACTCAACAATACTTTTGTTAGTTTCGTCTATATCGCCCTCATTGTTTTCCTTTTGTTCTTCAAGCTTTTTTATTTCTTTCTTAATTTCTTTAACTTGTTTTTTCTTTTTCTTTATTAACAAACTATTAATATTTGATTGTGGCAATAATATTATAATTGCCGCAACTATAACGATACCTATCAATATTCGAATCAAAGTTTTTGCTTGTATTTTCATAATTACCTCAATTTATCCAATAACTTTTTTGCTTGCATATAATAATGACTAGCCTGACTGAAATGCTTTTCGGCGGTAGCAAACGCTCTACCTGGTGTAGTATTCTCAAGATTATTTTGCTTAATGTATTCCTTTGCCTTTCGCCTATCTTCGTCAGTTTGTGTCAGTGCTATGGTTAACGGCACCAATACTTTTCCATTATATTTGCCTTCAAAAATAATATCTTTCATTTCGTTTAATTCTTTATCATTAATCATACTTATTACTCCTAAAAAAAATGCGTCTCTAATCAAGGCAAGTGCGTTTTCCGAAGTATGTTTTCTTTAAGTAACTTCATATACGTTTTAACAAGGTTCGGGCGTTCTTTCGCCTTTTTCAATAATTTAGCACGCCCTTCTTTTGTCATTAAAATGTTCCCAATTCTTGTTGTTTTAAAATATCATCAACATTCAGAATGACTTTAGTTTTACCTTTTTCCCATTTGGGCTTTAATTGCTTTACTAACTCATCTTTGGCTCTGTTATTAAACTTTCTAATTCTATAATCTTTAATTAATTGTTTAGCAATTTTTAATGCATCATTTTTATAAGCCTTCCCTGCTATTGCGAATGATATACTCGTAAGTCCCTCATGCATAACGTCCTCCCCTAATTCATCTTTAATAAAATCATCAAGCGATTTATCGTATCAGTTTAATTTAGTATGTCCAAGGTTATCTGGGCCATAGGCAATGGTTTCTTCTTTAATCATTTCTTTAATCATTACTCTAACTTCTGATTTCTTTAACATTTACTATCTCCTAAAATATTTTTTAATTAAACTTTGTCTTTGTCTTTAATATCTGGTTTTACTTTTAAAAGTTTTCCCGATACACCTGCAAGTTTGTCGCCAACATTACCACCAACATAAATGAAAAATATATTTTGTATAAATGTCGCTAACATTGTAAATGTTACAACGTAAATTCCTTCTTTCTTAAGAAACATAAGTCCTATTGCTGTAGCAAGTAATACAGCAAACCCAATAAGCTTTCTACTAAGTCCAATATCAATTACAACGCCATCTTTTAATGATTGTGTTACCTTTGCTCCTACATTACCTAAGGCATAAATTCCATATAATCACATTGCATAACTTGACCATTCCGGAAATGATGCTCTATTTGTCAAGATGAAAAATAATCCAATTGCATATAATACTGCAACTGTAATAACTTTTTTGCTCGTTCATTTTTTGTTTTTGTCCATATTCTTATTCTCCTTGTTTTTGTGCTTTCTTCCAATTTTTTCATTCGCCATAATACTTTGATGATGCCAGTATTAGCCATAGTGTTCCAAAAAATGCTAAATTTTTATAATTCATTGCTTTGCCATTTAAAAGTTTTGCAAATTCCAATCAAACAGAAAGCATACCCATAACTAATGATGATGTGTATACCGTGTCTTTTAATGACATTACATAGTGCTTAAAGTCTTCGGTTAAAGGTTGAATGTCTTCTTTCATTTGCTGAAGTTTATCAATTTCACTTAAACTTTTATAATTGGTATGAAATTTCTTATTGATAATTGTCAATGCAAGCTCTTCGTTGCCAGAACTCGTTATTTCTTTTTTAAAGTCCGCTCAACCTTTGCGTATCATTGAAACAACTTTATTTATTGGTTGTTTCGCTAAATTTTTAAACATTTTTAATAATTCGCCAGTACCTTCGGCTAAAATAATTTCTTCTTTAAGAATATTTCTTACATCGTTATTATTCATTATTCTCTGATTCCTTTTCTTCGTCGTTAAGTTTCTTTTCTATAATATTTAATTGTGCAATATTACCCTCAAGTATTTTACGTTTATTTTCAACGGTAGTTTGGGATACACTTCAAGTTTCTAACTCACCAGTTTCATTACCAACAACTTGAAAACTTTTTGATAAGTTTTCTAATTGCTCTTCTAACATTTTTTTATTATCTCTAATTTGAGACAAAGCATTTGCACGAAGTTTTTTCTCAACATGAGCTTTTCACGTACCTTTTATTCTCATCTTGCCTTCTTCTTCAATCATACAATCTGAACATTTTCCTTCCATGTTTCATGGCTTTTTGTCATAATATTTTTTCATTACCTTGCCACATTCAGGGCATACTAATGGCATTTTATTTTCATCTCTTATCTCTTGCAATATCTTTGATTTCGTACTCATATATCCGCCACGATGCTTTGTCATTTCGGTACCGAATTCTTCCCAAACGTCGCCTTCTTTTTTATCTCTTCTGATGTCAGCAAGCTTTTCATCTTTTGATTTCGTTGCGCCCATGAAATATGATGTTGATTTTTTATGACCATCATCTAATATATTTTGTATTACCTGTGTATTTGTTCTTCTCATTGCTAACCTCTTTCTTTAGTATTTTTCAAACCTAATGTTTTTTTCTTTAATGCATATCTGTTATCTTCTATTTTACTTCATGTACCTTTAATTACAGAATTGCCAGTAGGTTTCCATTCAAATTTCATTAATCTATCAACAACACTATCCTGGCTTGTTCCTTCGCTTTGGTATGCCGAATAGGCTGTGCCCATATTTTTTGCATAGCCATTTATTACGCTGGCACTTACGCCCCTACCTTCCATATTTTCTCTAAACTTATCTCTTTCAATGCATAGCTCTGGAGTTATCTCTAAATAAACAATTGTAGTATTAAATCCTTCCGCTTTGGCGTCTGTTAATCTGTCTAATATTTTTTTATGTTTGGCCGCAACTGTATCAATTATTAAAATATTACCCGCTTCTATAACTTTTGTTTGTCATAATTGCTTATCAATTACTTTCGCTAAATCTCTAATATCGAAATACGTTGCATAAAAAAGTTTATAAAATACTTTAAAATAATTTTTAATACCTTTACTTTCGTTTGCCATCCACCATTCGTAAGTTATTGGTATAACACGCTCCTTGAATTTATTATCAACATACGTCGTATCAGCTTTAAACTTTAATATATCAATCTTATCTTTAACGTTTTTCTTTAGCCAAGCAAAGTGATCAACCGCTGTTTGATATTGTAGTCTTCTAACTTGGTTATCTGAGTTTATTACCTTATACCTTTTAAAGGCTGGCAATATTTTGTGTAAATCATTATTAATAAACGTACTTTTCCCTGATGCTGGTAAACCCATCAATACCAAACATTGCTTTTTTAAATCATCCTTAAACTCAAATAAAAAATTATCTACCAATTCAATAAATTTAACATTCATTACAATCTCCTTAATATTCACCGAAGTGATTAATCCACACTCTTTCTAATTGCCTAACAACATCTACTGAAATCGTCACGCCATTATATTTTATCGTACGTTTCTTTGAGTCGTAATCGCTTAATTTTACTTTCCCAGCTACCGATTTAGTTTCTGTCTTTGTAATTGTATCTAAGCTCATTATTAAATACTTAATTGAGCCTTTATCTATTTCTACATTTTTATTTTGCTTTCACACTACAAGTTTATCACGTTTTGGGAAAACATCAAAATCATCCTTAAATGATGAAAATTTAGTTTTTTTTATTTTTCCTGCCATAATATTTCTCACCTCTTCTATTACAAATTTGCGAAAATCTTTTTTATTCATTACTATTCCTTTCTGCAATCTAAATCTGTGAAATCAACATTCTTATAAATCTCTTTAAGACTTTCCGATAATTCAACAATGCTTTGTGCGTTTTTATTATTGCCACAAATGTTTAGTTTATCAGCCAATTTGTATAAACTTGTTTGTGCTTGTTGATAAATCTTTGATGCCATGTAAGCGTCTTCGCTTTTATATCCACCACCAACAAATTCTTCTAATCCTCTCATCACTTCACCTTCTGGTGTAACCATAAAGTTTCTCCTATTTTAATTGTAATCCTTCTATTTCTAATAACTCATCAACAACACGTTCCTCTAAAGGTTTCGTTTCCTTACCACCTTGAATTCCGTCTTCCGTACCCTTAATAGTTTTCGTTGTATCTATCGCTCTTTTCTTTTCTTCAGTATCAATTTTATGTACAAATGTAAATCCAGTTATAAGAGCAACATTCTTAATTCATTTTCTCCAAGCATTGTACGCCTTTGTGCCTTTCCAGTCTACGCAACTTGTTGGAGTTGCTTTGCCTGGCACGCCTGCTGGGAAGAACGTATTTGCAATCGCATCCCCATAATCATCAGAATTCTTATAATTTTTGGCAACACCAGTTACTAAATAATCAATTATTTTCATACCGCCCTTCTCTGCTACCTTTTTTACTTCTTTGGAATAATGCCTATAATTGACATACCAAGTTGCGGGGCCATCATCTGCATCGGTTCCATTAATTGGGCTTGCCGTTACTTCTTTTAACAATTCCTTGCCTTCGCCTAAATCATCTAAAAATGTATCCATTAATCCAACAGCGTCTTCTTTAAATAAATAGTCATTAATTATATTTTTTATCTGATTTTCGCTCAATTTATTGCTTTCTTGAAATTTATATTTAGTCATTAACCATTTATACTCAGCAGTTGTCATTCCTTTGGGAAGTTTTAACGTTTTTATTCAAGCTGGGTCGCTTGAAAACTCTCTTCTACCTTTAATATGTGCTAGTTTTTTTAATAACGGTGCGCTCTCACTTTTTTTAAATGAAGATAGTGGAACTAATTTTGCGTCTGGATGATCACCCAAGCCGCTAGACCCTAACGTGCCTGAAATAGATTTGCTGTATATTTCAATTTGCCAAGATTTGTCTTTCTCAAAATCTATTTTAAGTTTTGCACCAACTAATCTAAGCATATCTCACAACTCATCCTTTGTTTTTGGATAATTTCAAAATGATATTACTTTATGTTTTCTTCAAATGCGACCACCGTACTTATACGATCGATCATGTGGCTTACCTGGTTTCGAAACCCATACGGTTCAATTTTGCAAACCATTTCCATCAATACCAAACGAAATTGTTTCTGACGTTCCGGAATGTAATATACCACCTTTATATTTAACTTCATCAGGATGTTCTATTAATGTGAATTTATCTAATTCTTTATCTGATATTTCTAATGCTTCTTGGAATTTATATTTAGTCATTAAGTATTTTGCTTCTGCGGTACTCATACCTTTAGGAAGTTTTGTGTTCTTAGACCACCCGCCACCACCTTTTTTAAATAATGGCGATAGTATGTGCAATTTCGCTAATTCTGATTTTGTTCTTTTACTACTTCCTGCATAATCTTTTGTTGGAATCAAGACGCCATATTTATTTCAATGTATATCATCAAATATTCCAGGTTTGCCGTTTGGCAATGGAAGTATTTCAACCTCCCAATCTTTGCCTAATATATTTTTTTTAATATATTTATGGTTGCCTAATTCTTTCATTAATTTATTAAATTTGTTTATTGGTGGGTATTTCCAAAATGAAATGACTTTTTTATTTATTCATATACGGCCGGAATAGGCCATAGCAACCCTACCATCTTTGGAGTCCGGCGTCAAATCATCGTGGCTTTCACTTCTGCCTTTGCCAACAAGTAATTCGCCATAAAGTCATCCAAAAGCTCTTCCGTCTGAATCTGTAAACGAGGCTTGGTTAGTTACATAATCTGGGTTTTCATTTAATACAATCTCACTTAATTCTTCATCTGATACTTCAAATCCTTCTTGATATTTATATTTTGTTCTAAGCCAATTGTATTCTGCTTGAGACATTCCTTTGGGAAGTTTCTTTGTGCTTACAGGCTTGCCAATAACTAACTTTTTTAATTCTGGGTCTAAATGAATTTTTCGTCTTGCTTTGGCACTTCATTTTTTTTCATAATACTCATTTTCTCTTCCAAAATATTCTAATGGAATTAAATTAGGTTTGTCGCCTTCTCATGTAGGTAATTCAATCTTTCATCCATTATTTCATATTTTAATTCCACGATTTTTTTCTAAATCTTTAATTAATTTTGGTAATAATTTTTCACTTGGGTAATCTCAGAATGAAATTATTTTTGTTTTAATTCACATTCTGCCAGAAGATGAATAATTGTCCCGAGTAATTTTTTTCTTTGGGTATTGTGCTTTTAAACCTAATCATCCCTTGCCATTTCACGAAGTATCTCCGTAATCATGGTTGCTCCCGGCTTGCCCTATCCAAAGAAATCCATGATTAATTGACCATCCGAATGGATAAGCCTCAGTTGTTTTCCAATTAACTGAAGGCGTACCGCTTGTTGATTTTATCTCATCAGGTGTTTCTTTCAATACACTTTCTTGAAATTTATATTTAGTCATTAGGTATCTTGCTTCTACTTCACTCATTCCTTTTGGTAATTTCATATGTTTTAAAGCTTTAGGGTTTATAGTGCCTTTTTTAAACAAAGGTGACAGCGTATGCAATTTTGATAACTCTTTTGTTGTTCTCGCATTGCTACCAGTATAATCTTTTGTTGGAATTAATATAATATTCTTATTTCTGTTTGTCCAGTCACCATCATATTGTATTGGTTTGCCATCTTTTCCTGGAACTATTTCAATTTTTCAATCTTTACCAAGTAAATTTTGCTTAACATACTTGTGGTTGCCTAATTGTTTCATTAATTTAACATACTTACTTTGGTCTGGATATGACCAAAATGAAATCACTTTTCTTTTAAGCCAAAGACGACCTGCATAGGTATAATCTTCTCTATATAAATGAGTATGCATGGTAAACCCATCCTGAACTTCATCTGGCAAATAATTTCGTAAATGACTGTGAAATGTGTCACCATCTGGACCAACTGACAAATAACCATTATATCATCCAAATGACCTTGCGTCATTACTATTCCATTTTAGCTCTTTTTCTTCAGCATTCATTCTGTCGGGGTTTTCGGTTATTATATCTTCAGTATATTTGTATCTTGTTTTCTTAGCATTATATTCGGCATCGGACATTCCTTTCGACAATTTTCTATTTCTTTTCCATATAGTGTTGCCAGTTTTAAGTAAAGGAGATAACATATGTTGCTTTGCTTTGTCTGACATCTTTCTTTCATCGCCCCTTATATAATCATTAATCGGCACAATTAGGTTGCCAGAATAATCATATTTTCAATTTGGCTTTACTTGGCTTGGTTTAACTTTGTATTTATTAATCTCAATCATCCATGTATTATCTATGTGAATATCTTTTTGTTTGTTTAAGTCTTTGATAAGTTGCTTAAATTTACTTTTATCGGGATATACTCATAATGATATAATTTTACTATTCTTCCATAATCTACCTGGGCAATTGTCGGCAGTTCTTCCACCAAAATTTAAGAAAATTGTTGGGAAATCTGCATCGTTTTGCGTAATGTATTTATCAAGTATGTCTGTATGTGTTTCGAAATCATTTGAAATATATAATACTTTATCAATATACATAAATGCTACCGCATCCTTGCTAGTTCACGTAAGCCTTTTCCCGTCAATTAATTTTACAACATCTGGGTCCTCAGTTAATAATGCACTTACATCTTCTGACAATTCATTTAATATATTATCTGTTAATTTATTTATGGTCTTCATTTAATACTCACACCTTCCTAATATCTGGGAAATTACTTTTCCCGTATTATATTTTTCCTCTACCAATTTTTCATCCAATGTTTGAATGTCTTTTATATTCATACTCATAAATCATTTTTCTTTTTTTGTCTAAAGGATTATGAATATGTATTTTTTTATATTTATCTTTACCAATTCCCAATTTTCAACCATTTGATTTATATTCATTTCATTCATTTTCTTTAATTGTTTTTCGCAAACCTACCTTGTCATTGTATATATTAATTTTTTTGAAATATCTTCCCAAAGCTCAATTTTTATTTTTTGAATATTTGTTTTTTCATTCATATTCGTATACCATTTTTTTCTGTAATGTTTCTTTATTGAAAATATGAATTCTATCCAATACAATAGGCTTATATTTATTTTTATAGCCTTTGTCTGTAATTTTTATTCTAAATTTATTTCCATTGTCATCAATAACTAATGCTGTTCCTATCAATTTTTTTCTTCTCTTTTCTATGCTTTCTTTCGATGGATTTCGAGAATAATTTATAAATCTTTTAACTTCACCGCTTTTTAGTCTTTCATCGTTTACTTTCATTAAAAAGGTATTTCCATTTTTATCTTTTACAGGAACTTTGCCCTTTCTAACTTTAGATAAATTTTCTTTTCACTCTTTAGTAAATTTTATTTTTCTTCCCTGGTTACTAATTGAAATTTTTCTTTTAGTTTCTTTTGAAAGTTTTTTGCCTTTATTTATATGTTCTCATTCATTAGAAATCACTTTTTTATGTTTAGTAGAAACATAATGCCTATTTCCGGACTTATCTATATAACAACCCTTACCTGCATTATGTTTTCATCCACCTCATCCGCCATCGCAAATATTATAAGTGTCATTTCTTTTAATAAAATTTTCAGTAACAATTATAGATTCATATTCATATGCCTCATTTGCCATTTCAAAAAATTTATCAATTTTAAGAATAAAATTTTCATTTCCATATTTTTTTATAGCCCTTTGTAATAACTTTCCTGAGCCAATATATCCATCACTTAAATTATTAGTGCTATGAACGCCATAATATATTTTATTATTAATGAGATTTGTTGTATAATATGTAAAATGATATTTTTTCTTATTTTTACATTTAGTAGCCATTTATATTTTCTCCAAATTTATTTTTATAATTCTAAATATTTATTATTACTATTATCTATATTTCAAACTTTAATTATATTAGGAAAATTTTTTTTCCCATATATGTCATGAAATTTTCTATGACACTTTGCGCAAAGTGTAATTGAATTCATCATCTCAAATCTTCATTTCTTATGTTTCTTAAATCCTAAAATATGATGGGCGTTTATTCTACCACCACGCTTACCACACTTTTGACATGTCGCTTTATCACGTATAAATATAGCCTTACGCCACTGCTTATACTTTTCCGAATGACGCTGTATAATGGCCTCATCAACAATTTTATGTTTGATGATTTTATTTTTTAGAGCAAACTTTCCGTTAGCGTTTTTTCCTTCCCTAAGAATTTTCCCTATTTTCTCAAACACTTCCATTTGTCATTACTTATCTGCGCCAATGTCTACTTTGTATTTCTTCGCATTTTTTATCCATTGTTTTGCAATTGAATTTTTTACTGGCGATCCCGCTCATTTATTAATTGCTTTATGAGCGTTAGCCGGTAATTCTAATTTACCACTTTCCATTTTTGCATTATTTTCAACTTCTAAAAAATTTGCGCCAAATAAATTCTTAAAATATCCTAAGTTTTCTTGCACTTGATGCCACATGTCATTCACCATAGCGTGTTTAAGTTTTCTTTTCCTCAATAGATTACGTTCTAATGCTTTTTCTAAAGTTGTATTTACAAAAACCATATGTGTATCATATCCCATTTCTTCTAATTGGGTTTTAAGTCCTAAAACCCTTTGCCTGTTTCTTGCTGTAATATCAATAAGCATGCCAATCCTGCCATCTAAATAATGTTTGTATCTTATTGCGGCCTTTAACTTTGCCCTGCTATAAATTGATTCGGGATTTTCAGTTGCATAAATTTGTCAATTTTCTTCATCGTTAAGTGATGTTAAATCGGCACTTATTCCAGCCTTTTTAAGCATATGTTCAAATTCTCTATCTGAATTAAATACTTTTAATCCATGGGGGGAGAATGAAAGTTTTCTTGGTATTCCAAAAAGTTCGCCTGCTACGGTAGTTTTTCCCGAGTTATGAACATTTATTTCTGACTTGCCAACAAAATAATTATGATTATTTGATACTTTCAAATCATAAACATATTTCTTATTATAATTTGTAATTCTATTAACAGATTTTACTTTTGCACTATTTTTTGTATATAGCAATATATCACTCTTTTCTGTTAAATTTTGTGCCTCAATCCAAGAGCCATCTTTTAATTTAATCTTATGGTCTGGTGTGCAAACAATTTTTTCATTATTTTCAAGTATAATTTCAATCATTTCGTTTTTTGCAAAATAAGAAAATATCTTTTCAACCCTTTCCAATACTCTATTGTTATTATTGTCGATTGTTCATATTGAGTCTCCACACTTTACATCTAATATTTTTTTATATCCAATATCAGTTTTAATAAGCGTATCTTCATCAAAACAACCAGGTCCGCCGCCCATAAATATTGCCTTAAAAATGCCTGGGTCATTCACGCCTTCTGTTATCAATGGCAAAAATTCTACTAATCTCATTATTATGCTCCTTTACCAAATACTTTTTTAATTGTTAATAATATTATTAAAAATGATTGAGTAATACCAACCATCCAGGAAATTGTTCCTTTCCAATCAAATTCTTTTTTTACTTCAAAACTTTCTTCGGCTATTTCTGGCGAACTATCACTTGTCATAACTGACATTACTGATTGCTCTTTCTCAATTGTTAATGCATTAATAAGCGATGGACCCCATAGTGCTGTAAGTAAAATAAATCCTAAAAGTACAATCCCAATAAATATTTTACCTGTAGATTTGGTAACTTTCTTATCTACTATTTCTGCAAATTGCATATTCTATCTCCTAAAATTCGGACTCCAATTTCATCTTACCCACTTCATCTTTTGTAAGTAATCTTCATTTACTTTTTTTAATTAATCCAGATTTAACTTTTTTAACACTTAATATTTCATTTCTATTTATGCCAAATGGAGTATATGATATGTGAATTCAAGCACCATATTCTCAAATACATTGGTCAAATTCTAATCCACTTTTGCAAACAATTCATTTGAACGCATCAAACAATGACGCTCCCCATATATTGAAATCTGCGGCCTGTCCTTTCATATGTTGTGATTTCTTGGCACTTCCACCAATTGCTTTATTTAATCTTAAACTTCTAAATCCACTTGAAACCATTAGTAAGGCTTTCTCATATATATCTTTACGAACACCTGAGCGAATTGGTTCTAATAAATTAATACATAATGATTTCATATTTTTAACTTGCTCTTCATTTGGAATATTTTGAATACCCTTTCTTGATGCTGTTTGGCTATCTAAAAATTCCTTTAATGTAAAATGTGCTGATAGTTTGCTATAAATTGACATTCCTAACACTTTTAATTTACCCATTTTTACTTTCATACTAAACTCCTAATAACTTATTCTATCTATAAATATCATTATTTGATAAAATTTTTCATAAATTTTGCAAACAATAGCGCATCCCTATTGGGATGTAAAATATTATTAGGCTGGTAGTTTCCAAGAAGAACTCTGAATATCAACTCAAGCATATGTCGTACCTGATGTTTTCATACATATTTGTAATTGCGACGTTCCCGCCGCAACATCTCCTGTTTCTCAATATCTTAATGTCCCTGCATTATCTGCATTAGCAGTGGCTGTGACATCTAATGTTCCTATTTGCATTGCGGTATTAATTTTCAAACTGCCACTTGGTGTATTTGACATTGTTACTGCACCAATATGTACTGAGCTTGAATTTGTATAAATACTATCGCAATACATATCGCCTGATGCAGATATAGTTCCGTCAATAAATGTATCACCATTAACATATAATTTTTCGGTTCCAGGCCAAAGAGTATCGCCATCATCTATTGACACTTTTGTCATTTCCACTTCCGAACCTGTAATCGAAAATGGAAACCCATCAGCATGTACTCTGTAATGCCCATCTATAACATCCATATTAATAATATAATCCGGATTAGCTTCATCTGCCCAAATTATACCAGAGCTACCAGTAATAATAAGATATGAATCTTTTAATTTAATTCCAGAATATGGTTTTTCATCCCCAACTGGGCCAATCATCATATTATCATCCATAAGTATAGTTGGTTCAGAACAACTCGATCCAGATTTGAAAAATGAAAATGTAGAGGCCACAGCGTCAAGTGTCATATATTGACGATTCGTTGAAGTTGTAGAGCGTACTCCAGGAACCCAGTCAGAAAGTGAGCCGGAGCCAACATAAATCACCGCTTGGTCTGGTCTAACAACAAGTGCAACGCCGTAGTCATTACCTGTAAATTTACTTATACTATTTTCTTGTATATTCCAACCACCGGCTATACTACCAGAAACATGACTGCCACTATAATCACCATCATTATCTAAATATATTGTTTTCTTTTCTAAACTTGCTGTTGTTGTTTTAATATCTACAATATCAAGTAATAAACTTTGCGTTGTTGTTTTAATGTCCGCTATTGAGCTTTCATTAGAGTTTGCCTTAGTAACAGCACCATCTCAACTTCCTGACTCAGCTTTGATGTCTACAATGGAATCTTCTAGACTTCCTGTTTTGGTTTCAATATTTACAATAGAATCTTCTAGGCTTCCTGTTGTTGTTTTGATGTCTACAATATCAAGTAATAAACTTTGCGTTGTTGTTTTGATATCTACAATAGAATCTTCTAGGCTTCCTGTTGTTGTTTTAATATCTACAATGGAATCTTCCAAACTTTGTGTTGTTGTTTTGATGTCCACTATTGAGTTTTCTAGGCTTCCAGTTGTAGCTTTGATGTCCACTATTGAGCTTTCGTTAGAACTAGCCTTAGTAACAGCACCATCCCAACTTCCTGACTCAGCTTTAATGTCTACAATGGAATCTTCTAGGCTTCCTGTTGTTGTTTTGATATCTACTATTGAGCTTTCTAAACTTCCTGTTGTAGCTTTAATGTCTACAATGGAATCTTCCAAACTTTGCGTTGTTGTTTTGATATCTACAATTGAGTTTTCCAAACTTCCTGTTGTTGTTTTGATGTCTACAATGGAGCTTTCGTTAGAACTAGCCTTAGTAACAGCGACATCTCAACTTCCTGACTCAGCTTTGATATCTACAATAGAATCTTCCAAACTTTGTGTTGTAGCTTTAATGTCTACAATAGAGTTTTCTAGGCTTCCTGTTGTTGTTTTAATATCTACTATTGAGTTTTCTAGGCTTGCTGTTGTTGTTTTAATGTCTACAATAGAATCTTCCAAACTTTGTGTTGTTGTTTTGATATCTACAATAGAATCTTCTAGGCTTGCTGTTGTTGTTTTAATGTCTACAATAGAGCTTTCGTTAGAGTTTGCCTTAGTAACGGCACCATCTCAACTTCCTGACTCAGTTTTGATGTCTACTATTGAGCTTTCTAAACTTGCTGTTGTTGTTTTAATATCTACAATATCAAGTAATAAACTTTGAGTTGTTTCTTTCCAACTCGCACTTACAACGGTTCAATCATTTCAAGATTGGTCGTCTTTTAATGACGCTGTAAACTCTCCCGCCTTTGTTGATGCGGTTTCCTCTATCCTTGTATCCACGCTTGTGGTGGTATAATAATCATCCTTTTCTGTGGCTCACAAATCTATTGATTCGGTCAAACTCGAAGATAAGGATGCGGTATAATCTCCAATAATACCTTTAGTGAAATCAGTTGTGGAATAAGTTCCTTTTTCATCAGCTCAAAGTTCAATAGAAGAACTTAAACTAGAAGATAGTGATTGAGTGTAGTCTCCAATAATGTCTTTAGTTAAAACAGTTGTGGAATAAGTTCCCTTTTCATCAGCTCAAAGTTCAATAGAAGAACTTAAACTTTCTGACAAAGATTGAGTGTAGTCGCCAATAATGCCTTTAGTTAAATCAGTTGTGGAATAAGTTCCCTTTTCATCAGCTCATAATTCGATTGATTCAGACAAACTAGAAGATAATGATTGAGTGTAGTCTCCAATAATGTCTTTAGTTAAAACAGTTGTGGAATAAGTTCCTTTTTCATCAGCTCATAATTCGATTGATTCAGACAAACTAGAAGATAATGATTGAGTGTAGTCTCCAATAATGTCTTTAGTTAAAACGGTTGTGGAATAAGTTCCCTTTTCATCAGCTCATAATTCAATAGAAGAACTTAAACTAGAAGACAATGATTGAGTGTAGTCACCAATAATGTTTTTAGTCAAAACGGTTGTAGAGTAAGTTCCCTTTTCATCAGCCCATAATTCAATAGAAGAACTTAAACTAGAAGACATTTCTTGTGATACAAAGGATGATGTCGCTCAAATTTTTGCGTCTATCGACGCTGTATCTAAACTACCAGAAGGACCAATTTCGCCAGTGTATAATTTAACTATGCTATAACTATCAGAATAACCGTTAGCTTCAACAGTAAGAAAAATTGATTGAGTGTCAGGACCAAATGCCTCAACATATAATTCCCCATATCTTGTAGCGTTTTCATCTATTGCTTCGCTTCCTGTCCACCAAAATGCCGTATCAACTGGGGCTTTATTATCATCAGAAAATGACCATGTGGTGCTTCCAGTAATATTTTGTTTACTTGAAGTAAATGAACCAGTATCATTGCCATAATAAGTATTTGTTCCATCATAAAATGTAAATATTTGAGTATCGCCAGAAAGTTTAATTTGCAAAGCATTTGCACCAGTTCCATCAATACCTTTTATACCCGTCCTTGCTTTTGCAATATTATACGACATCGTAATACTAGAACCACTATACTCAACACCGTAATCAACCGAGCCTGTATCTTCGCCCGTGGCAAGGTTTGCATTGTAAACACCATCTGGGCCAATATATGCAGTAACGTCAAGACTTGATGAGCCTAATAAACTATATGTTGCTTCGGTAGAAACATTCTCCAACCCATACATTACAATGAATGACCCAGAAGATAAGTCTCAATTAATTACTTCGCCGTCAGTTTCGGCAGAAACTACAAAAGATTGTTTAGTCAAATATGCAGACAAAAGAGTTTCGCCCTTAGAACCAGTAGCACCAGCCACAGCCTTTGCCATATTGTAGGACATAGTTGCATTCGAACCACTATACTCTACGCCAAATGTTAATGTTCCGCTGTCAAGTGCTTCAATTAAACTTCCATTGTAATCACCAGTATGTAGCCCAATAGAGCCAAGAACTCCTAAACTTGACGAACCTAACACATTATACGTTGAATCGGTTGAAACGTTTACCTTTTCTACTGTTGCTATCATTGAGCCTGATGAGTTTGCCCAACTATCAACCTCGCCAACTGATGAGGCAGGAGCAACAAATGATGGTAACGTCAAATATACCGTAAGTGGTGGGTCGAATTCGCCTGGAATCGTTGAGCCAGTAAATCTAATATTTTCAACGTTTGAAATAAATGGCGCCATATTATTATTTGAATCAAAAAACTCTGTCTTGAAATTCAAAACATCATCGGTTTCAAAAGTAGGCATTGGTACAATTAAATTATATCTATCCGGAGAGAACCCCATTTCTTGGTCTACTTTTAATGAAACATTTGACACATGGTAATTACCACCTTGTGCTTCAATACGAATTGAACCAGAACCGTCAACGTCTGCAACAAATGGTATTGATATATTTTTTTCATTAATAGTATCTATAGATGTATTTGAATAAATTAATTTTCCCGAACCAAATTTGTTATCGCCAAATCCAGAGCCAGACATGTATATTTCAAATTTTTGATTTTCTGTTATAGGAATTCCATAAAGCGAAAATGTTAGTCTATATTCTCCATCAGCCGAAACTGGTAATTGCGAAACATAAGAAATATGATTAAAGGATGGTGACTCAAAATACATTGCATCTATATATTTCCCACTATTATGCTTTAGCGACAAACTTCCATTTCACCAATTATCGATTGTAGTTTGAGAATAAAAATATCCTGTTCTTGTGCTTTCTGCAAGTGAACCTGTATCTATCAAAAGTTCTTTCCCATCAACTACAGAATCATTAAGAAGCGTATAATCAGAATGCCCTAACGCACCTTGACTTTTAAGATAGGTCTTTACTCTGTATACTTCTCCGGAAAATGTTCTTATATTGCCTAAGTCTATATTTGCATATGATTTATAATTAGTTGCTGCGTGATATGTTGGCACATTTTCATAGGACATTGTATATTCTTGAGCTTTGAAATTAGTTATAATTTGAGATTCTGCATCACTACTATAATATGGAGTTTTGGTATACGCACTAGCAGTTGTAATAATGTTATCAATCTTTGCAGTATAACTTAAATCAGGAACGGTTAAAGTTCCGCCCTCCATATTGTATATAAGTTCGGTGTCACCGAAGGTTAATTGATATTGCTTAACCTTATCACTTCATAGTCCATCTAATTTGCTACCGCTAATTATGTTCGTTGTTTCGCCATCAACAAAACTACGACTAAGATACGTCACACGTTTTTCGGATATCTCCATTGTTGGGTCATTATAAAATCTTATAGCACTTGTATTCCTAAGTGGTTTATTTATTACAATATTTGTAGTATATCTAACGTTATATGTTTCGATCCAATCATTGGGAACATTCTTTGCAACTCCAACAATTGTTAGATTAGCAACGCCATTTATTGTATCATCGTAAACAAATATAGATACCCTTCTTAAACGACCTTCTCTATATTTTGGTACTTCAGTATATATTGGGTCGCCATTTACATCTAATAATTCTACTAATAATTGGGTATCTTTTTCCAATGTGCCTGGATTGACATCAATTAAAAATGAATGTTTGCCTTCGCCAATTATATTTGGTACATCAAAGACTTGAATATATTCATTCCTTGTATCTTCAATATATACGCCTATATCTTTCAGCCCTTTATAATCGGTTATTTTTCTTATCATATACGTTCTCCTGTGTATATAAATATTAATTAATAGTTTTTTTTCAAAAAAATGAGAAAAAGTTCTAAATAGTTATACTTATTAAATTATTTTTTAATTAAATAGTTATTAGCCCCATATATATAATAAAGAGAATGGGAGAATAAAGATTATGGGTGGAAAAAATTTATTAGTATCAAACGAGGCGCATAAGGCGTTGAAATTATATTGTACAGAACATGAATTTGGTATGTCAAATTTTGCCTCTATAGCAATTATAGAATATATTGCTTTTTGCAAAATAAAGGAGGCAGATATAAAAAATGGAAAAAAATAAAAAATATCATTATACATACAAAATAACAAATTTGGCAAATAATAAAATATATTATGGCAAACATTCAACCAATAATATTTCGGACAAATATGCCGGCAGTTATGGAATGGCACTACAATACGAAATAAAAAAATATGGTAAAAAAAATTTTAAGTTTGAAATAGATAAAACATTTAATACGGAAAATGAAGCATATAAATATGAAAGAAAAATAGTTAATGAAAAATTTATTAATAGAAATGATACATATAATGCAATTATTGGAGGCATAAGTAATAAAAAAAATATAAATACAATAAACCCAAAAAATTTTACTATTGTTAAATTATCAAAAATGCACCACAACGCATTAAAAATATATGCCAAAAAAAAAGGCAGAACAATGAAAAGATTTTTGCAAGATTATATTGACACGTTCTCACCAGAAATTAATTATAAATTAAAAGTTGATGGAAATTTTGTTGAGACAGAATATGATTATTCAAATTGAAAAACTGGGTTTAAAATGGTAAAGATTTCACCAGAAGCACACGCAATATTAAAAATATATGCCAAAAAAAAAGACAAGACAATGAAGTTGGTATTAGAAAATCTTATAATAACCGAATGTACTGGGAATAGTACTGGCATTAAATTAAAAGTTGAAAAGAGTAAAAAACATGTATAATAAAAATGATACTTACACTATACAAGGAGAAAAAAAATGATAAAAGTTATTGACAAAGATTTATTTGACGGGCATGATGACATTATAATTCATCAATGTAATTGTTTTAGAAACTGAGGTGCGGGAATTGTGATTCCAATGAAAATGCATTATCCCAAAGCCTATCAAGCAGATTTGAATACTGAATTTGCAGACCCAGAAAAATTAGGAACTTACACATCTTGGGCAGGGCTGTCACTTCACAAAGACAAACCAGTTACGGTTATAAATGCTTACGGGCAATTTGGTTGTGGCATCGATAAAAGACGTACTGCGTACGAAGCATTGGAAAAAGCACTAACAAAAGTAAATAAAGATTTTCCAGAAGGAACAATTGGTATGCCGAAAATTGGTTGTGGTCTCGCTGGCGGTGATTGAAAAATTGTTTCAAAAATTATTAAAAATGTATTCTCTGATAGGGAAATAACAATTTACGAACCTGCAAAATACAGAAAGTAAAAAGGAGCGAAAAATGGTAAAAGGTTCGCCAAAAGTAAAAATAGAAAATAAAATAGATATGTTTGTGTATCTTTTAATGAGAGACCATCTTCCATGTGGCGAAGTTGAGGCCATTGTGCAAGAAATTGAAAAGACAGGATTGAATAAAACTGACGAGGTGAGATTTAGTAATGGTTATTTGGCAGAATACGCTCAGAATATAACATCACGAATAGAAGGGGGTTTTAATAATGAAACTGGCAATAATAGGCGGTAGAGATTTTACAGACAAACAACTCTTTAATAAAGTGCTTAACAAATTATTAAAAAAAGATATGTTCTCAGATATAACTAAAATAGTTTCAGGTGGTGCTAAAGGCGCCGACTCATTAGGCGAAGAGTATGCTGATGAACATGAAATTGAAAAAGAAATATTCTTACCTGATTGGAACAAGCACGGAAGGTCAGCAGGATATATTCGTAATCATAAAATAATGGTAAATTCAGATATTGGCATTGCATTTTGGGATGGAAAAAGTAAAGGTACTGCCCACTCAATTGACCTCGCAAGAGGCTTTAAAGAAACTTTAGTAATTGTCAAATATAAACTATTTATACTTAGCAAGAACAAGAAAAAGTTCAAGATAGAAAAAATATATTTATCAGACAAATAGGAGAACAAATGAAAATACTTATAACAATTACAGACGAGAACCATTCTTACACTGAAAATCTTTCTATGGAAAATATGTTAGAATATTATTGTGAGATTATCGGCAATCAAGCAAATCCATATATGTATGGCGTTTCGTTTGACCATTGGGCACGTAAGATAGGGTGTAATGTAAACGATGTCAAAAAATTTAATACAAAAGATGGAAATTGTCATTTTATTTTTGGCTGGCTTGAAGATTTTTTACAAGGCAATGATGTCCCAGATTGGATACTTGAAAATTACAGCGAACTGCAAATAGATGTAGCAAGAGGATAAATTATGGTTGACATTACATCAACTGATATTCTTGGAATGAAGGCGATTACAGCTATAAGAGCAATTGCCGGAGTCAAAACAACTGAAGCTCAAGCCGAGGAAGAATGGTTTGATTTACTTATTGCCGAACAGGAACGAGTAATCGAAGAGTACAAAAGATTAAAAAAAACAATACATTAAAGAAAAGAGCCAATATTAATTTATTGGCTCTTTTTATTTTACAACATCATTTGTAATATTTACAACATCATTTGTAATATTTACAACATCACTATCCAAGACATCAAATTATGTAACTGCATTATTTATAAGACTTTCGCCATCATTTACTTCAATCTCAACCATATCATTTACAGCATCTTTTAGAGCATCAATATGCGAAACAACAAGGACAAACTTAAAGTTATTTTCGAGATATTCAAATATTTTACCAACATTGCCTAAATTCTCAGCGTCAAAATTGCCCCAGCCTTCATCAATAATCATAAAGTTACTACGTGATAAATTAGAAATTTGAGTTAATGCTATTCTAATTGCCAAACTAATAACAAACTTTTCGAACCCTGAAGTTAATTCAATTGGCCAGAAGTTTTCAATATCATAATAAATACTTGCTATAATTGACGAATCATCCATATCAAACTTAACACTAAAATCTGTAATCAATTTTAGAATGTCGTTAATTCTCATCTCAATCATTGGAATTGCATCTTGAATTAATAAGCGTGGAATTCCATTCTTATGTACTGCCTTCAAATAATATCTATAAACGATTAATTGTGTTTCAATCGATTGCATATCTTCCATTGATTTCCTGTAATTAACAATTCTCTCATTACCTACGGCAATTGCTTTGTCAAGTTTTGCCAATGAGACTTCACGTTCTGCTTGTAAATTCTCTTGTTTCGTTAATTCCTTTTGCTTAAGTGCAATCATTTCTTCAACGGTTTTATTGAAAGCAATATAATCTTTTACTTTTTCATATAAAGTAATCTTTTCATCTATCTTTAATGAATCATTCTTGTTGTTCGTAGCACTCAAATCATTCTGCAATAAAGAAGTTTCCATTTTACCCATTGCTAATTTCAAATCACTTACTTTATTAATCAATTGTGTGTATTGTTTGTTCTTCTTTTCTATCTCGCCATATTTAAGAAGTTTTTTGTCCAAACTATCAACTGTATTTTTTAATATTTTCAAAGCACTCTTCTTTGTCTCCAACTTATCTTTTGCTGTGATTGCGTCTTTAACAAATATATTGTTCATACAAAAAGTGCAATCTTCGTCGTATTCAAGTTGTAACAATTTATCTGATGCGGTTTGGATTGCTTTAACGTCAAAGCTATCACGTTCCCATATTCTAAAAGTATTACGTTGTTCTGTTTGAGTTTTAGTAAATTCAACATATTTATCCGGTATGCCTTTTGCCTTTTCGGCAAGTTCGTTAAGTTGCTTTAGTTGTTTTACAAGCATTGCTTTGTCAAGTATTAGCCTCTTCTTACTTGACAAATTCATAATTGCTTTTTGTTTGCAAGCTTCTTTATCAAGTAGCAATTGCCTCTTATCTAATTTTTCCTTTGGAACTTCTTTTAATAGTTTTGTGTTAGTAAGTATCTCAGCATTGAGTTCCTTAATGTTTCTTTTTACTTTAGAGAGCAATCTACGCACTTCTAAAGCACTTTTGCGATCAATCTCCATTTGTACCTCGGTATCAGCCAAGATGCTCTCAAAATTGGTTTTCTTAAATTCTTTTAATAAGATTTCCGATTCTTTAATTTTATTACTTGCTAACGAGCGTAAGTTTTCAAAAATAGCAATACCCAATAGATCTGCCAGGAATGCTTTTCTCTCTGCTTGTTTTTGATATACAAATCCAGAAGTATTACCTTGTAATGACATTAATGTATTTACAAACATATCATATTCGCCTAAATACTTTTTAATATTCTTGTATGTATCTTTTCTATCTACGCCAGATAAATCATCTTTGTTGCCATTTTCATCGATTGTATAAAACTCAACATCTATTTTAACATTTGTTCTTTTCTTTTGTCTTTTGCCAGTTCTTTCAATAAAGTAATCCTTACCATCATGACTGAAACACAACTTGCTTTCGAATACATCTTTAGCAACGTTTAGAATGTCAACGCCACGACTTGCTCTCGAACATTTATCAAACATACTGAATAATAAACAATCTTGTAGAGCGGATTTTCCTGCATGGTTTTTTGCGAACAATCCAACTGAACCCTTAAGGCTTTCAAAATCAAAATAGTTACCCTCACCATAAGAAAACATATTTGAGAATGATAAGTATTTCAAATCCCATTCAATACCAGTTAGAGTTTCCTTTTCGGGTAATTCAGAATTTAATTTCTTATTAATATCAATAATTTCAGTTATTTGCTTTTCAGTAATATCGTCGATATTGCTCTTCAACCATACTCTTAACAATTTTTCTTGATTATCAACACTACTAACATCTCTGACATTTACGGTGCCTAACTCGCTTATTGTTGAGCCTGTGTTCTGTGGTATAACTGACAATGCAATAACATTATATTTTTTGTTTAAGTCTGTAACGATGTCTTTTGTATCTGCAAGCAAAGTATCTTTTGTAAAAATTCTAACTCTTGCTTTGTTTGGTACATTTTTTGGTTCTTCAATAATTTCGCCATCTTCAACTCTAAATGTTACATAACCATAATCATTATGTATTGGAACAAATTCACTCACACAATTTTCAACATCCCACTTAATCATCCCATGCTCTTCGGTTGGCGCCTCGCCATGATTTTGTTGGCACAACGAACCACAAAAACGGCAATCTTCTCCGCCGACTGACTGATTTGGTAAATGTATATCGCCTAACAATGTAAAATCAAATTGGCTAAAATACCCATAATTAAAATTATCACTCTTAAACTCTGTACCTAAATAATTTCTGCACCCCTGCACCGGCCCATGAAAGCACCCAACGTTTGCACCGTCATCCAACAATTCACTTTTATCAAATTTATATTTATCAACAACCGAACTATGATAAAAATTAACATTCGCAAACTTATATATCCCAGAATCTTTCAAGTAGAATATATTATCACTATTAAGTGCTTCTATAATGGGAGTTAAAGAATCTAATCTACTTTCGTTTGATAAGTTCAAATCATGATTTCCTGGTATAATAATTGTTGGTAATATTTCTGATAAGTTTCTAATAAAGTTGGAACACATTCGAAGTAATTCTGGCGATAATTGTGTTTTAGAATGTACTATATCTCCCGCAAGAAATACGATTGCTTTGTCTGTATCTTTTTTTATCTCTTCATATAAGTTATTGAATACCTGTTCATATTCTGCTTGCCTTTGATATAATCTCACGTGTATATCTGCTACATGATATATTGTTTTTACTTTACTTCAGTTTGTTTTTAATTTTGTAACCATTATTTCTCCTTATTTAGTCCAAATCTTTCAACAGATGCTATTGTGTCATGTATTGCCCCACCATGCGAAAATAAACCAATTCTTTCAACTTGGAATTCACGTATTTTGCCCATAGTATTTGAGTGATAGCCAAACGTTATAACGATACCATTTTTCTTTAATATTCGTGGTATTTCATCTTTAAGTTGGCGAAATGGACTTGCTTTTATACCTTTGTACATTTCCATGCTTTTGCGATAACTATATGGTGGGTCAAGTAATATTGTATCGAATTTTTCCCCATCCCATTCTTTAACGAATGCCAAAGCATCTTTGTGATATTCCGCCAAAGATGTTTCGTCCAAATCATTTCTTGTTTCATCTAAATTTAATTTAGTTATTCCAGCGAATAAGTTTAATACTTTGCCCTCACATGTTTTTTCTACTCATTCACGTATATTTTTTATTTTGAACGTCCATCTATTTAATGGACACTTAATATAATCAAATTTCATTTTATTACCTCTTATAATTAAGTATTGAGTAAAAGTTCAATTCTACTCAATACTTAAAAATTTTTACTTATCCTTGTCGTCGTCGTCTTTAAGATTATCAGCCAAATTAGCAACACCTGTTGCCCTATAATTTGACATTGTGTCTGAAACACTCTTATATAGTTTTGCCGAACCGCTTTTAGTCCCAACCCAATTTGCAGTATGAACTCTTGACATACCTAAGTTTGCACCTGTTGAAAATGCATCTTGATTTGCTCCAAGATATAAGAATGCCCAACTATGATTGTCTTCTAAATCCTTAATTTGCTTTTTGATTTTTGCCGCATCGTATTCTTTACTACAATTTTCATAACCATCTGTAATAATAACAACAATAACTTTCCCTGGCTTATCAATGTCATTTCTTTTATCAATATCGCCTTTTAATGTATCAATCATTGTTCCAATTCCGTCGTATAACGCTGTCAATCCGCCAGGCACATAATTTTTAGTTGTTAGTGTAGCAACTTTTTGAATGTTTTCGCATCTGTATACCTTCTTCAATTCATCACTAAAATTAATTAATGATACGTTTGCTTGTCCTGGTTCTTTCTTTTGATCTTCAATAAATGTATTGAATCCGCCAATAGTATCTTTTCTAATTCCACCCATGGAACCTGATTTGTCTAATACTATTCCAATTTCTGTTAAATCTTTGTTCATAACCTTCTCCTTTCTTTGTTTTGTTTTTTATGTATCTATATATGTTTATACACTATATGTAGATACAGCCCAATCGTTTGTTTCGGCAATTATATCTTTCCAATCATTTGTAATCCGATAACAAATATCGTACGTCCCCTTCTGACGTTTGCCAAATATAGACTTTCCATAAATATCTATACCAATTTTAATTGTTTCTATTTTTGCCGGATTATTTGTTGGATATTCTGTTACTAAAAAAACGCCCATTGGTTACTCCTTATTATTCTCTGGCATTGCCATTTTTTGTATCTTTATACTTATCATCTTTTCCCCTATTTTTTCTATTGCGACACAATGTCGTGATTAATGTCGTGATTATTTTTTCTCCCAAATATCATCTATAGTAGTGCCATTTATTTAATCCCTAATTTTTTCATTATAATAACTTCGCCAATATTTCTTCTTTATATAAATCACTACTATCTTGCGATTTAGATTTATTAATTAATTTCCATACTTTAGTAAACCCCAATTCATTTGGGTCTTTACCTTTAGGCAACTCAACAACATTAACTTCAATGCCATCATTTGCTAACATACTTCCAATTGTATAAGCGTCTTTTTGAGCGTCGTTATCTAAGATGATATTAACTTTAGGTTTATAGTGTTTAATTTTTTCTAAAAGACTTGATGATAATGTCTTACCCATAATTGGTATAGAATTAATTCTAATAGTTACTGCATCAAAAACACCTTCACATATATTTATTGGATATTGCCAATTAATAAACATTCCAAACATTACAACATCCTTTGACGCTTGCGGATTCTTATACTTTAACTTAGAGTTTGGATAAATGTCTCTACCTGTATAATAATTTAATTTACCAGAACAATCATATGATGGAATTATAACTCTACTTTTATATGGCCCCATACTACAATACCCTATGTTATATTTAAGTATGTCAAAAGAACTGAAACCTCTGCTTTTTATAAACCTTAATGCATTTTTATAATCAATTGTTTTTTGTTTTTTATAAAGTGGATGGAAATCTTTTGGTAATTGAATGCTATCTTCTGTTTTTGTTTCGTTATCATTAAAATTTATATTGGATATATTTTCAGTAGTTGTTTGTATTTTTGTGCCTAATATTCCTGCAAGTTTTTTGATTTGTTCTCTTGATGCTTTTGCAATTTTAAGCAAGTTCATTAACTTTGCACCACGAAGGTTACAAACCCAACAATGATATTTTTGATAGTTCTCGCTTTCTTTGTCTGTATTAACTTCTAACTTACGCTTTCTATGGTTACAGCCTGATGCCGGACAATAGAATTGGGTATTACCTTTCGCATCTGTATTTCCAGAATTTCCCAATACTTCTTCCAATAACCTTTTCAACTTCATATCCATAAAAAAAACCTCTTACTTATATATAAGAGGTTAATTCTAAAATTTGTTTTTATTTTATTAAAATCATAGTTTTTGCATACGAGCATTGTATATGATTTCGTGCAATTTTAAATATTCCTTGCCACTTCTTTGGGGAGACGTAGCGAATATTCTTCAAGTTTATTGCCATCTCTTTTTATGCCTTTCAATGCAGACTCAAAATTTCATTTATGGCCTTTTTCAAATGCTATCTTTCTTACTTCGTCTTTGTTCTTGATAAGAGATTTTCTTATTTTATCAGTTTGTTTTTCCAATTTCTTTTCGTAATATGTACGTCTATCAGGCAATGTTTCTTTAAGTACCTTATCCCTTTCGCTCATGTTGTGTTGGCCATAATATTTATTGCCAAAAAATTGAATTAATAAATCATGTGGATTTGTATTGTCTAAATATTTGCCAACTCCGTCTTTACTAAATAAACCAGTGTATTTATTTTTTAATGATGTTTTCAAATCGTTCGAAAGACAATTAATCTCATCATTATACCCATATGGATTTTCAATCATTGTTTGCATATCAAAACCAGATATCTTTTTTGCTTTTTTAAATATTTTTTTTAATTTACGTTTTGAGTTGCCGACCATTATGGCTTTGCGTATTTTACCTACTAAATGTTTTACTTTCATAAACTTATTTCTCCTTTTTTTTGTATCCTTATTTTTTTATATAAATATACAAATGTTTAGTTTCTCGTGATTTTTGTTACTAATTCCATTAAATCTTTTAATTCTAGGCAAGCATATATTTTAGAATGATTTCTTTTGAATATAAGTAGTGGTTTTAGTTTTTCTGTGGAGTTACTT
>Ga0222637_1000159_pt1 | contig 37443 bp, 34 predicted proteins | sample AntAcemetagen143_FD_181149 | JGI IMG/M metagenome (GOLD analysis project Ga0222637, IMG submission 181149) | Saline water microbial communities from Ace Lake, Antarctica - #143 | ecosystem: Environmental > Aquatic > Non-marine Saline and Alkaline > Saline | place: Antarctica: Ace Lake...
AAGCAATTTGGAAAAAGGATTTGGATGCAAAGGGTGTAAAATATGCTTCGCCATCTTCTTTTTCGCCACACCTTTTTTCCAAAAAGGCGTATTCGGCTTCACCATTCAACATGACGAAGATACGGGCGGCATTGAGTGATAATAAAAAATGGTGGTGGCAGATATATGAGGGAATGAAAGTCAGGGTCAAAGATTTACCAGCCGATTTTGAAGGTCGGATTGATGCTGATGGTAAACCCGATGTTGTTCCTTTTATGAATGGTAGAAGAAAACTAAGAAATTTTATTTTTGAGATAAACGAAAAGAGTTTTTTACCAAATCCATTCGCAAAAGGTAATCATCATTATTGGATGTTAAAGGGCAATCCTAATGTTTGGTCACCTGACTTTTTGGAGCCAATTGGAGATTTGCAGAAATTTGAAAAGGGAATGACGGTAAAGGTTCGTGATTATGAACCCGATGCTGTATATAGTAATGCATTTGCGAGGGATGTGAATGGTGTATGGACGGAAGCTTGGAATTGCATTAAAATTACCAAATTGCCAGTTGTCACGATAGCAGGGGTGGATTCTTTAGATGATAAGCTTTGGTATAGAGTTGTTGGGGATAAGTTGGATTATTCCCCTGATGACTTTGAGGGCGTGGTGGATACGGATATAAAAGTAGGCGATTTGGTCAAGTCAACAAAAGATGAGGCTTTTACATATCGGGTATTGAAAATAAAAAAGAATGGAAAGGTTGATGTGATTACGGTAAAATCACCAGGATTCGATAATATAACATATGCGGATACAGAAAGAAGTGTTTACTATAAAGTTGATACCGATGGCAATCCCATTTTAATAAAAACTCTTTCCAAAGAGGCGTATTCGGCAAGTCCTTTCAATATGAAGAAGATACGAAGTGCTTTGGAAGCGAAATGGTGGAAACAGTTGAAGATTGGCATGAAGGTAAGAGTAAAAGAAAACATTTCAGAAATAAGGGGTAATCTTGTTGATGCTGAGGGTAAATACAAGAATTGGAGTCTTCCGATTATTAGCAAACCAAATTCTGACGAGATAGCTTTTGCGGGAAAAATTGTAACATTGGATGGAACATATAGAGGTGGTCTTAGAGAAGACCCTGAAGAAACATTATATTGGACTATACTTGAGGATGACAATATATGGGTACCAGATTGGTTTGAACTATTGGAAGAAAAGTATTCATCTTCGGGGTCTTTTTTTGATGTACTTTTTTCTAAAAAGGCGTACTCGGGGCGGGTTTTTCCCACGGTTTTTGGAACGAAAAAGCGTTATGGGGCATCACCATTTAATATGACAAAGATACGGGCGGCATTGAGCAGTAGAAAGGAATGGTGGAAACGGTTGGAGTCTGGGATGAAGGTCAGGGTAAAAGATGATTTTGATGTTGGCGAGATAACGGATTCAATAACGGGTATGAAGGTAAAGTCACCTTCGGAAAAACACTGGGGGAAAAAACTTTCGGATGTCCAAGAGTTGATGTCTTCGGTTTACAAAAGGCGAGGAGATATTGTGACATTGGATAAGCAATTTTTATGGGGAGGTAAGATTGGTAAGTGGAGAATAGAGGAAGGGGGAGGAGTTGCGTGGTCACCGGATTATTTTGAACCTTTGTATGAAGAAGATTTATGGGCGGTATTAAAACAGGGTGATGATGTTCGTGTTAAAAATTTACCAGCATCTTATTATACTGCGGCCAAGGATGTTAATGGTGTGGTAGCTGGTGCAAATCTGACCGATGAAATGAGGATATTGGCGGGTAAGAATGTAATATTGAGAGATAGGTTAGATAATTGGACTCCGCCTTTTTGGAGAGTAATAGAAGATAAGGTTGGGGCTGGTTGGTCACCGGATTTTTTTGAAAGAGTACCAGGTAAGACATATGATGCAATTTGGAGGAAGGATGAAAAGAAGGGGATGAAATATTCTGCTTCACCATTCGACATGAAGAAGATACGGGCGGCTTTGTCAAGTAAGAAAAAGCAATGGTGGGAGGAATTGAAATCGGGTATGCTAGTCAAGTTTAAGAGGAATACTAATTTTGCATCAACGGAGGAAGACAAGCCGAGGAAGGGTGATATTGTTGAATTGGTTGGATTATTCCATGTATCAACCATGACCGGAACTACTGCAATACCGGGGTTGTGGTATGTTCGATATATAGAACCAGCACGAGTTCGTTTCAATGATAGGGTTACGTTGAACGATGGAACAAAAGTTGCACGTGGTCCTTGGCAGTCAAAGGATTATTTTGAACCATTGGACGAAGATGATTTATGGGCGATTGTAAAAAAGGGCGATAGAGTCAGAATAAAGGATGACGCTGACACTATTAAAGATACACTTGATGCATATGGCAATTTGGTTGGTAATCGCCTTCCTGGCGCACCTGAAGAGGGTAGGACAGTTACTTTGGGAGATTTGTATGACCATTTCCTTGGATATTCATGGTGGTATTCTAAAGAGGGTGGAGGCTGGATGAGTCCGAGTTGGTTTGAAAGAGTTGATGGTGAAGATTATAACGATAACGCAATTTGGAAAAAGGATTTGGATGTCAAAATGATAAAATACTCTTCGGGGCGGGTTTTTCCCACGGTTAATGCTTTTTTAGAAAAAAAGCATGGCAAAAAAAATACGAAAAACCGTTATTCTGCTTCACCATTCAACATGACGAAGATACGGGCGGCATTGAGTGATAGAAAATCATGGTGGAAGTTATTGAAAGCGGGATTGTGGGTAAAGATAAAGGATTTACCAGCGGATTATAGGGGTAAAATGGATGCTAATGGTGTAAGTCATGAGTCATTTGAGTTTGGCAATAGGATAGAATGGAAGGGAAAGGTTGTCAAACTTGGTCTTACGGATGAATGGCGTATTGGTTTTGGTGAAAAGTTGGACGGGTGGACTTTATCGGAGATGAGTGGGAATGATTCTGATAATGATTCTGATAGGTGGTCAAGATTATTGTGGTCACCGGACTTTTTTGAACCATTGGACGAAGATGATTTGTGGGCGGTTTTGGAATCGGGACAAGAAGTTATCGTGAAAGATATTTTGAAGTCGGGCGGTAGGAATGTATATGGTGAGCTTTCGGGAGCAATTCATGTTGCGGATTATATGTTGAATATGAAGGGTAGACATGTGAAATTGGCGGGTATATTTACTGGAGTTCCGAAGGCTTGGACTCTTATAGGTTCCCCTGGTTCATGGGCTCTTGGTTTATGGTCTCCTGATATGTTCAGGAGGGCGAGAGGTATTGATGGGAGAAATTTGACTTATAATGCATTATGGAAGGATGATTTGAGGGGTATCATATATTCTTCGTTATCTTCTTTTTCGCCACACCTTTTTTCCAAAAAGGCGTACTCGGGGTGGGTTTTCGATACACCTTTTGGTACGAAAAGGTGTTATGGGGCAAGTCCATTCGACATGACAAAGATACGCAAGGCATTATCTGAATCAAAAAGGGCATGGTGGCAAAAATTACATGAGGGAATGAAAGTCAAGGTAATATCTACGGTACATTCAGGTACGGAGTGGGCGAAAATAGATGCCAATGGAGAGAAACTTGAGCAACCAAGTTTTGTTCTTGGTGATAATCGGAGCAAGTGGTCCGGTATGGTTGTAACACTTGAAAGTATTTATTTCTCGGGGAAGAATAGGAAGAATAGTTATTGGCAGATACAGGAAATGCGTGATGATAAAGTTTTCAATACTTGGTCTCCAGATTGGTTTGAGCCAGTAGATGAACAATGGTGGAGAGGGTTAAAAAGCGGTATGATAGTAAAGAGCAAATGGATAAAGGGTACGAACAAAGCTTTTGCTGGGGAAATGGCGAAACTGATTAAACCCGTATCATTATCTGGGGAAGAAGTGATTGGCGAATATTGGGATGTGGAGTTATTTGGGGGTAAGAAACTTTATAGCATCCCAGTTGCGACATTTTTCGAGCCATTGGATGAGGAAGATTTATGGGTTTTATTAAAACCGAAAATGAAGGTAATAGCTGATTATTCGGACCAAGTCGGGGGTAAAATTGAGAAGAGGAAGGCAAAGGGTAAGGCAGAACTGATTAATGATGTTGGGAAAAAAGACCCGAATGGCAAACCATTATGGGAAACAGATTTTTGGTATAAGGGTAGCGGTATCTGGAGTTCGGGATTTTTCAAGCGTATTCCAGGGGTAGATTACGGTTCGTTATTCAAAAAGGATTTGGATGCTCGGAATATCAAGTATTCTTCGCCATCTCTGGGGTCAAAGGCGTATTCTGCTTCACCGTTCAACATGAAGAAGATACGAAAAGCTTTGAATTGGGGTAAGGTATGGTGGCAAAAGTTGGAGTCAGGGTTGAATGTCAAGGTTAAAATGGACTTGGAATCAAAGTTGAAGTCGCTTATTGATGCCGATGGTAAAACGGCTTTTGGTGCAAATCGTTTTAGATTTGGAAATAAAAGAAAGAAATTTGAGGGCAAAGTTGTAACATTATCAAGCAGGAATACTGGAGTTGGGGATAATACTTGGTGGGGTATAGAACAGATGGAGAAAGATGGATTGAATAATTGGTCACCCTATTGGTTTGAGGCATTGGATGAAGATGATTTATGGGCGGTATTGAATAAGGGTGATTTGGTAAAAATTAAGATTCCTGAAATTGGGGATGGCGTATCTCAGAGAGTTCCTTTGATATATGCGGATGGGAAAAGAGGTGAGGCTGTATATTCTGTCGTGAAATTGGATAAATTAGATAGGGCTGCCGCCGATAAAAAAGTTAGGCTCACCAAGAGGGTAAAGGTCAAAGATAAAGAGTATTTGGAGTATTGGAAGATTGACTATTTGGTGGATGCGAAGCAGCATCACCCAGAGTTATGGGAGGCTTCATGGTTTGCGAGGCCGCCAGGATGGAATTACGGTGCGTTATGGAAAAAGGACTTGGACGTAAAGGCTATTAAATATTCTTCGTCACCGTTTGATATGGCTAAGATTCGTAGTTCTTTGATGGATAGTGCGAAGCTAGTTGATATAACGGGTTTTTATGTATCGGCAAGAAAATCGGAAAAAATTGAGATTAGCAATGTTGAGATAATAGATAAAGCCGAGTGGGAAAAGGGCACGAACAAAGTTTATACGGTAAAGAAAGTGGACAATCGTTTGAAATTGGGGATGTGGGATGAGAAAAAACAGATTCGGGTAGAGGGTTTAAGGGGTCAAGATATCATATTCATAAAGGGTATTGTGAATTCGCATACGATTTCGAGGATGGGAAGGGCATATTTTGCTTTGATAGAGGATGATGTGGCCGACATGATTTGGTTGGTAAATCGGAAGGCTATTGATAAAATATGGGGTTATTTGGATAATAATGATGCTGCAAAAAGTTACAAACGATTTTTCCGTAAGAAACATTTTTACGGGTCGTCACCGTTCGATATGAAAAAGATACGGGCGGCTTTGTCAAGTAAGAAAAAGCAATGGTGGGAAGAATTGAAATCGGGTATGCTAGTCAAAGTCAGGAAGAATATCCCAAATGAAAATTCTGATGTTGTGGATGCTTATGGTAATATAATAACTACTTTACCAGGTGTAATGAGGACAGAGATGGGAGGAGAGATAGTTAAACTTGGTGTTATTGACAGTATGAATTATTGGAGCATTGGTAGACTGGGAAAAAATGTCAATGATACTTGGTTGTCTAATTATTGGTCTCCGGATTGGTTTGAACCATTGGATGAGGAGGATTTATGGGAAGTATTGAAGGAGGGTGACAAGGTCAAGATAAGGGATAACGCTGAAAAGATTGAAGTTACGATGGATGCAGAAGGAAATGATTTGGGTAATGCGATGGGTTTTGGCGAGTTTAGGTCAAAGAGTGTGATTGGGAGTGAAGTAGAATTAAGAAAAAAGTATACATATCCCAATATGGTAAGATATTATTGGTTGATTGCGGGTGATGGTCTTGTATGGTATCCGCAATGGTTCGAACGTGCCGATGGCAAGAAATACGGAGCTTTATGGAAAAAGGACTTGGATACAAAGGCGTATTCGGGGCGGGTTTTTCATGGCAAAAAAAATACGAAAAAGCGTTACGGTGCGTCACCATTTGATATGGACCGCATAAAAAATTCCTTATTTTGTTCCAGCTTGAAAGTTGGCATGGAGGTAAGGATGAAGATTGATTATTATGATGTGGTGGATGATTGGGGTATAAAGAAGGGTGAAATTGTCAAATTGGTAGAAAGGTTCAAGGATAGGGATAGATGGCGAGTAGAATCCGAGGGTACAGGATTGGCGGCTCTTTTTGAAAATGGAGTTTCTAGGGCATATTTGAACCCAAGCATTTATTTTGAGAGGGTAGAAGTTTGAACCTCATTGCATGGTAGGAATGGGAAATACGAAGGATTTGGTTTCTCTTTTTGAAACGGAAAAATATTCTTCTTTTTCGCCATCTTCGGGGTCTTCTTTTTCGCTACACCTTTTTTCCAAAAAGGCGTATGGGGCTTCGCCGTTTGACATGAAAAAGATACGGGCTGCACTAGAAAGTAGGACATGGTCGCATATATTGGTGGCGGGTATGGTAGTCAGGGGTCGGGAGGACAAGGTATTTCCTGATGGTATTTTCCGATTGGTTAAGAAGAATGGTGTTGTTGCATGGGATATAGAAAGAATAGAGAAGGGAGGGGTAATCGGGAATAAAAAACTTCATCATATACCAGTACACAATTTCGAGCCTTTGAAGGAGAAAGATTTATGGGCGGTATTGAAACCTGGCATGGAGGTTGATACTCATTTTGACAAGAAAATAATCAGAATGAAATTGATTGAAGAAAACAAAAAATTATCTCCTGATAATCATCCTGTATGGCATACGAGTGTTTCATATGGTTCAAAGAAAAAGAATAGTTGGTCTTCTGAATATTTCAGGCGAATCTCGGGAGTAGATTATGGTTCGTTATTCAAGAAGGACTTGGACGCAAGGGGTGTAAAATATTCTTCGGGTTTTTCTGCAAATATTGAATTACCAACCAAATTGACGTTAAGAAATTTATATTTGGATGATTATAATGCGAGTATATTTGAAGGTGCTGAAGATACTCCCGCAATTTTTTACAGAGGCGGTAAAAGTTTATTGCCTGATAACGATGGAAATTATTGGTTTACGTCATCCGAATTTGTTGCTTATCAATATAGTGAAGACTTCAATTCGCCAAGTTATGAAAAAGTAAGTAGCATGGTCGCTATTTCTGAAAAACCGTTTTTATTAAAGACGTTCCATAGTGGTTCTCTTTCCCCATTAAAAAATGAAGTAGCAAAGAATTTTAAGAAGATTGGTATGAAACTTAATGATTGGCATATAAATGATGTTGATATGAAAATCAAAGCGATAAAATATGCCAAAGAAAATGGGTATGATAGTGTTATTTTTGATGATAGCAGTATAGATGGAAGAACGGGGATGGAATCGCTTGTATTATTTGATGATAAAAATATTGTTTATATTAAGATTGGAGAAGAGGTAGACAAACCTAAAAATTATCAAGTTATTGGCGATTATTCACCGAAAACGAAAGGTGCGAATGTACTTTTTTCCAAAAAGGCGTACTCGGGGCGGGTTTTTCCCACGGTTTTGCAGGGGATAGGGGATGCAATCCCCTTTTTTGGGACGAAAAACCGTTATGGGTCATCGCCATTTGATATGAAGAAGATACGGGCGGCTTTGGAAAGTAGTAAGAAAAAATGGTGGCAAGATTTGAAACCAGGTATGAAGATTAAGGTACGGAACAGGATAGTTGCCGATGAGTTACATAAATATCTGTTGAATTATGCTCCTGATTGGATTTATAGTAATTTGGGTGGAAAATTGGTAACATTGGTAAAAAAGATGCCAAAGAAAAAGGGTGGCAAGGATTGGGTAGATATGGATAGTGAAGTGAGTGAATATTGGTTAATAAAAACAGAATCAGAAGAACCTCGGGCTGGAGATTGGTTGTGGTCAACACGGTTATTTGAACCGTTAGACGAGGAAGATTTTTGGATGTTGATGGATAATGGTACAAAGGTTCAGGTTAAGATGTTGGACAGTCCTGAAACATTTGCGAAGGAACGGGATGCCAATGGAAAAAGACTCCCAAAGAAGCCTCAAAATTGGGGGAAGAAGAAGTCTTGGCAAGAAAGAAATCCGTTATTCCTCCCAAATACTGCTCATGCAGCAGAATATGGCACGGTAGCAACATTGAAGATAAAGGAGTGGGATGGAGAATATGTATGGTGGAAAATGGAGGGAAATGACCTTCTTTGGCCTCCGGAGTGGCTTGGTAGAAGTGGTTATAAAACATATAAATCAATTTGGAAAAAGGATTTGAAGATGAAGGGTATGACATTTGTCTGAATTTGGTTTATTTAAACCTATTCACGCCAAAATTATAGAAAATTTTAAATACGATTGGTATCTTCATTTGTCATGTGTTCACATATTATACATAATACCTCCGAAGGGGGTTTTCCCCCTTCTTTTTGTTTTTAGGTTTTGTTTTTGAAAAGTTTTAATTACTTAATAGGTCAAGGTTACTTGTGATGATGCTCATGAAACTCAAATATGCTGCGATGGGAAAAAGGGAACGGGCTGCCTTGGAAAAGAAGGTCATACAGTCGTATTTTAGGGAGGGCGAAAAGACGGGGGATATTTATTTATTGGTTCCTGAAATGACGCAGGGTCAGATTGGCAGTGTGATTTTCAAATACAAGAAGTCACATCCTAGAATGTTAGCGAAGCGTAAGAGGGTTATTGCCGAAAAGAAGGGAGTTGTTGCGAAGCCTAAAAAGAAGAAGGCAAAGAAAGTAGAGAATGTCAAAGTATTCAAGGAAGGCAAGTCCGTGAAATTTAAGGAGGCAAAACCGCCTTCTGAAAGCAAGGTAAGAAGGTTTTCTCCTTTCAATATGACGAAAATAAAGGAAAAAATGTTGGCTTCGGCTATGAAGAAATGGAAGGAGGGCGAGAGAAGGGTTGTGTTTGTGGATTGTAAAAAGGGTTCATCATTGTTGGAATGTTTAAAATTAAATCATCAGATAATTATGTCAGACCCGGCATTATACAAGCCGTTGAGGTATAGAAGTCATGACCCTTTGAAGGTCATGATAGAGTTATTGGGTAAATCAAATGAAAAGAATGATTATGCAAAGGCGACATTGGAATGGAGACCGTGGAGGAACAGACCTTCTTTGAGTGGTATTTGCACTTGTAATCATCATCCGATTGCATGGGATTATGTAATCAAAAATACGAAAAATGATAATACGATGTATTTGGGGAGTAGTTGTATATTGGAATACATGGCATTTGACAGAAAATCAATTACGAATCTTCATAAACAGCTTGGTATTGGCATTGACGAGAGTTATATGGATATACTCGTAAAGCGTGGTGAGGCATGGAAAGAGGAAGAGGAACATGCGCCGCAGCGATTCAAATTTGAGGAGTTTTTGAAGAGGTATAATTTAACGAGGGAAGAATTTTTGAGAAGATTTGATAATTTCGTGCTGGATTATAAGGAATTTGGATTCATCATGGGTAATTATTATACCTTGTTCAAGGAGGGTATAGCATACTACAAACAACATCAGCATCTCACGAATAAATCTTTTGAGTTATGGAAGAAATATGAGATGTCAGATAAAATGAAAAGACCCAAGTGGGAGAAGGAATTGGCGAAGATGAAGGATGTATTATTGTGGAATTCGCCGTTGTCATATAGTAGTATATTTGGGAAAAAGAAGGTGAAAATACCTTATACCGATTTTGATATGAAGGTATATATGTTCATATTAAATCATTTGCATCATGATATTTGGTTCAAGGGGAAATCGAAGGATTTGATATATCGGAATGTCTATGGTACGGCACATTCTCCTAGAATGTCTTATTTCTACAATGATAGTGATATGAAGAAGGCAACGGATTTTTTTACGATGTTGTGGATTTATAACAGGTCACGGGATACGGGGAAAGGCGGCAAGGCGGGATATTGGCCGAGATTGGTAGTAAGTGGTTTTATTGATGTTAAGCCTTTGAGATTGGGAGATGTTGAGTGTAAGTGGTGCAAGTCCCAGAAGAAACCGTCATCGGAGTATAAGTTGATGGCACAGAAAGAGGTTACGGATGACCAGGGGAATGTTATCAGATATATTATTGGGAAACAAGCTGGTAAACCAAAAATGAGAACGGTTGCATTGGACTATATGTATGATGGCTCGATACTGCCAACGGAAATTTTGGATAGGATGGAAAAGGAAAATAGACCTCCGATGAGTTTTCCGAGCATAAAGAAACATTACAAGTATTATGTGGATAAGTTGACTGAAGCAATGAAGAATGTTTCCGTTCCTTACGGCAGATTTGATAAGACAAATTTGGAAGAGATACGAGTAAAGACTTTTAATAAATTGAGGGGAGTGGACTTGGTCATAAAGAATCCGGATTTAAAATATTTTGAAATGACGCAGAATCGATATGGTTTATTGTCTGCATATGTGGAGAAGGGTGATGATAAAAGGGATTTCAGGGTCACGAAAGGATATTTTGAAAAGTTTGATTTATATGAAGAGTTAATAAGGATTGCGATAAAGAATTGCGATGTTTGGATTCCAAAAAAGCCTATTTCAATGCCAACACCATCTCCAGCGAAGCCGAAAATAGCGATTGGTCGAAGGGTTATATTACCATTATTGGCTTATGAATTGGAGGAATACGGCGAGAAGATTAGAAGTATGGTTTACGGTAAAAATGATAACGAACTTACAACGAGGGGCGTAGATGTTAGAACGCAGTGCTACGCATTTGCTGTCAAGGGAGATGGTAAACCTTGGGGGCGTGACCGTACTTGGGACGAGTTTAATAGACTGAAAGAAATGGTGAAATCAGTTCGTCAAAATCCCGATGTGAAGTTGATGTTTCCGGGGATAAAAGGATTTGTACACAATTCCAGGCAATGGAGTTGGGTATGGGTCTATTCTTTGGATGGTGAAAGACCGCAGTTTTAGATACTTTTAAATAAATCATAAGTCAAACAATGAAGGATGCAAGTAATATTAGATATGTACGATGGGGAATTCGCCAACCATCCCAATATTGTTAGGTTTTTCCGTAATTTTGGGAATATGTCAAATACTTCTGTGGAAACGATAAGAAAAAAATTGGGGTTGGAATCTCCACCTATTATAATTGTGGTGCAAGTAGTTGATGGAATGGGTGCCATTCCGATGTTTACTACTACTGGTTTATGTGTTTCGGAGAAATTGAGTTCATCGGATAAGAGTAAATTACCTGATTTGGTTCATGGTGGAAATCGCATTAGGAAGATAAAGATGTCGGCAGCGGCGATAGCGAATAGGTACAACGGATTCACTACGGCTCAGAAGGTTCTGACTCATGAATATGTCCATGCATATTTATTCTATTATTCTGCAACATACATTTTTGCTCCGAAGTGGTTGATGGAAGGAATTGCATTATGGACTGCGAATCAAACTTGGAAGGAAGATTTTTCGAAAGTCCCTGAGAAGTATAGAAATGATAGATACAGAATGTATCTCAGTCACATTGAACGATTTCAAAAATTATTGAAAGAGGAGAATATTCGTGAGGTCATGAATAAAATGATTTCATCTGGAAATCCATTCAGGGGTATTTTATGATATTCACAAAACCTTTAAATACTTCTGGAAACGATTGTAATATAAGAAATATGGAGTTGGTTTGATATGCCAAAGCTAGTATACAACGCAAGAACAAATACATGGAGCCCTGCGCCTTATCTTAGGCCAAGGGTTGATGTGAAGACTAAGCAAGGTCAATTGAAAAATGCTGGAGTCAGAAAATTACTGGATAGACCTCCCGTTGTTCCTGATGCCAGACCGTTCATCAGACATTTTCCGACTTTTCGTGCGCCCGAGCCGACAAGACCAGGATTGGTTGCGGCAACGGATAGGATACCCATTCGTGAAACGGAATATCGAAGACCTCGTGTATCTCCCGTGAGTCAGCAAATTGACCCGAGAACGAGACCTCTAGCCCAGCCTAAACATCTGAGAGAAGAACCTTACAGGCGACCTAATAAGAGGACTTGGAACAAGGCTGCAAAGGATACTGGGTTAGCCAAGGAAGCGTTTTGGGGCAGGCATGCCTATGATGATGGTATTGATTCTGTCCAGCATCCTGAGACTATGCCCATTCCGAATCGACCTGGATTCACGAACTACAATGATGCAGACTTGAGGAAGGGTAGATTGGAGATGGCTCAGAAGATGTACAATCCTCACGAGGACAAACCCGTTACTCCCAAATTAATGCATATGGGTCGCAATCGTGTACCCGCTGCCAGACAGGATGATATACGTCAGAGGGTAAGGAAGGAACAGGGAATTGATTATAAAAAGGGAATCCCGACAAGAAAGCGTGGGGGAAAGAAGATTTTACCACCCATCAAAACGAGTTCCTTGAGTAGAACATTCGGATTCGGTTATAATGTGTGAGGCGATATAAATGACACAAGTTCCATCTACGGAAAACATAGGTGCAGAAGTGCCATCAACAACGGAAGTGGCTGGTACGGTTGTACCAGCTACCAAAAATATCGGTCCAGGCATAATTCCTGAATCGGATTCACCAGAGGGGCAGGTAGAGACTGGTGTGCCGGCTACATCTGTGGAGGCAGGAATAGTAGTTCCCGCTGTCAGAAATGAGGCAGGAACAGTTGTCCCAGCCGTTGAAGGTGATATCGAAGGTGAGCAGTATGGCGTAGAGATACCTGATACTACGGATGTTGGCGGTGTGGCAATACCTGGCTCGGAGAATATTGGTGGTGTTGAAATTCCAGCCACGAAGGATTTATATGGGGCATGGGACAAATTTGGTCCTTATACGCCGTATGTGGTTGTTCTCGCATTGGCCGCATTAGGATTTTGGTATTACAAAAAGAAGAAGTAGGAGTGAAAAATATGGTTGTGAAAGAGAAAGGTAAAGATGAATATGCTGCTGGATTTGTTGGTCCTTTGGAGGGCGATACAGAGCAGAGTGGTGTTGAGGGCAACGAGATTGTCGAGTATGGCGTGGAAATTCCAAATACTCAAACATTGCTTGGCAACGATGTGATTCCGGCTACTCAGAATGTTGGCGGTGTTGAGATTCCAGCCACGAGGGATTTGTATGGCGTAGAAATACCTGATACAGAAGATTTGAGTGGCATAGAAATACCTGCAACGGAAAATCTGGGCGGTGTTGAGATTCCCGCTACGAGGGATTTGTACGGTGCATGGGACAAGTTCGGTCCTTATACGCCATATCTCGTTGTTGGTGCATTGGCGTTATTGGGATATTGGTATTACAGAAGGTGAAATCTTTGTCTGGTGTAGAAGTTCCCGAAGCCACGGAGATTGGGAATGTCAATATTCCCGCTACAAAGGTCGTAGATGGAGTTGAGATTCCATCAACGAGGGAATTATATGCTGGTAAGAATTGGATACCTAAGAATATCAAGAAGGGCGGTCTTGGTGGATGGTCAAAGGATTTATCTGCCACAAAACGCCATCAAATTTTGACCAGGATTAAGAATCAGTCAAGTTACAAGACTGTCATCAGCCGGTTAAACTTCTTAAATAATATATCGGATGACCCTGAAACTGACAGGGTAGCTAAATCCGATATGAAATTCATGCAGAAGAAGTATCGTTATGGGGCTTATGCGACGAAAACATATGTTCCGTATTTGGCAATACTATTCTTGTTTGGGATTGCGTACTTTGTGAAAAGGAAAGGTTGAATAATGACGACATCCATGATTGAGGAAGATGGGGCGAAACCGTACTATGCAATGGCTGAACCAAAAGTGGTGCTGTACGGTGCGGAGGATTCTGGAAAGAAAAGTATGCTTCCACCTAAAAAATGGTTCACCAAGATGGCAAAATCAATACAAGGTAAAAATCCTGGATACAGTGATGAACGGATAAGGGCAACGGTAGGCGACATCTGGTATCACAAGGTCAAACCTGAAACGAGGCAAGGTATATTGGATAGATATTCTGCTGGTAGACCAGCTTATATGAGGTGGAAGGAAGATGTTCGCAAAGCTTACATTGTCCAGGAGAAACATACTTCGGCAAGGAAGGATAGGGATAAGATTCAATATTACAGATTGGTGGCTCCAGGCAGTGTAACTGGTGGTAGTGAGATTTGGATATGGAGCGAAAAAGATGGGAAGTTAACGGATGAAATGACGGATGATGTTGAGGCCGTGAATGATATTGAGGCAGTTTCGGAAAGGGCGAAAAAAGATTATTTGGCAGAGTTGGAATCATGGGATTTGGAAGATTTAAAATATTATCATCCGCACTATTTTGACGATAAGGAATATTTTGAGGAATCGGATACTGATGATTTGGAATTGGAGGAATCATTGGTACTACAAAAGTACGATATGAAGAAGAAAAAATGGGTGGATTACGATGATGAGGGTGTGGAATACGGTGCTAATGGAAAAGTTGAGATGGTGGACATTGGTAAGATAAAAGATGTATTCTATAATAGTATGAAAGAGATGAAGAAAAGTGGCGAGGAGAACATTTACGATATTACGCAATTGGCTGCGAGGGTAAAGAATGGGGAGGATATCGGTAATGCGATATTGGTTGAGGATGACGGGGTATATACGATTGACGATGGTCATGATATAGTTTCGGCGTATGCGGTTGCAGGTAAAAGTGATGTTCCAGCCGAGATATTGACCGAAGATGAATCCCGAGATGCGTATGGTATAATCGGGACATTAGCTTTGACTGGGTATAAGTCAAAGAAAGAGCAAAAGATGCAAAAGGAATTACAAGAAAAACAATTGGAGGAGGCAGAAGGGGAGGCAGACCAGGAAATGAATGAGGCATTTGAGGAGAAAATTATTGAATCATTGGGTGCTGAAAAATATGGTGGTTTGCTTGGAGGTATAGCAAATACTAATGTGGCGGCGATGGGAAAGGCGGAATTAGGTGAGATGGGAAGAGAAGGTCAGAAGGAAATAGACAATAAAAGGGCAAAACATGAGCAAGAGATGAAGATGTTGGATTTATCGGCTCCGAGGGACAATATTGTTCCATTGATAACATTACTGGGATTAGGATTATTGGCTTATTTATTACACAGGAAGTGATTTGAATGGCAGATGCAGACGATGTAACCAAATTTTGGTATGAGAACAGGAGCATAGGACAGACACCCAATGGGTTGCCAATGCAGAATTATGTTTATGATAGCAAACCTACCAAGACATACTTTGATGACAGAGAGGCTGGTCAGAGTGTGGTAGCTGAGGATGTTGACTATTATAACACGGATTACGGTAATCCTCCGATGTATGGTGGCAAGTATGCTGGAGGCGGAGGAAGGGCTCAATATGGTGCATTGGATGATGTCAGGTGGGTTCAAAAAGTTCCTTATAATCTTGACTTGGAATCATTGCCTAGCGGTGGAAGCGTAGTACCAGGATTTGAGTCTGGCCGAAAGGTTGGAACGGGGTATGCTACGGATGACGATGTTGCGGTTGTAGGATTGAATACTGATTCAAGATGGATGCAGACCAGCCCGGGAAAGGTAGAGCGCAAGATGAATGTTGGTGGCAGTGTTGCTCCGGGATTCAGCGGTAGCAGGAGAGTTGGGTATGGTGCGGGTTCAACGGTAGACTGGAAGAAGTTATTGATGATTGCGGGAGCGGCAGGAATAGGATTGATTGTTTTTTCAATGATAAAAAAAAAACTAAAATTTAATGCAAATTCTTCATCTGGTGAATGCCCGTATTGTGGGCAAGAAATGGTAGATGGATACTGTTCAAGTTGCCAGTATCCTGATGCTTATGGTGCAGAACAAGATTCTCCGAGTGCAGGATTATTTGAAGATGATAATTTGGAGGGGGATTACCATCCGTGGGAAACTGAATCGGATGTTCATTATGGTGCTAGAAAATCACCGAGACAAAAGAAATCATCAAAGCTTGAGCCGAAGGGAGATATATCTGAGGATGACAAGCGTAGACCGAAGATTTCGATAGAGATTGAAGATGATGGCGAGATAGAGATTGAGCGATATGGTGGAGCGGTAAAGGAATTTATGATGGATTATGCCGAGTTCAAATATCCGTTTGATGATAAGGCACAGGATGAATTAATGCGTGATATTGTATCGGGTCGAAAGAAAATCAGCATGTCGCAGATGAAGAAGGAGATGAAGAGTGAAAAATATGCATCTAAACCCGAACTCGCAAATCTTGTCCGTGATATAATGCTCGATAATGCTGATGGGACGATGTCGGAGACAGCAATGAAATCAACTCTTGAGAGGTGGGGATTCAAGGTATCGGACTGGAAAAAAGTATTTGGGCGTTTGAATAAAGGTGGACAGATAAAGCGACAGGGTAAAAAACTTGTTTGGAATTATAATCCGAAAACGGGTGACTTTCGATGGGCATTCAAATACGGTGGAGGATTTTCGAATGAGGATGCAGAGTTGAAAAGCGAGGAAGAGAGAAAGGCGAGGGAATCGAAGTTATATTGTGAGATATGTGAGAAACATATAGATGATGAATACGAGCATATGGTAGAAGAACATAACGATGAGCTGAATACGAGAGAGGATTATATTGAGTTCTCCGAGCAGAATATAACGGAAGACCCAGAGGATTATTCGGCGGGGAGAAAACCTTGGAAGATAAGAACGATGCCGAAACCAGAAGATGTGGAGGGAGCAGGTTTTTCGATAGGAGAGGAGGAAGATGATGATGATGATGATGATGTGGCGGTTTCCATTGAAGAAGATGAGGAAGAGGAATATTCAGCGAATTCGGTTGATATGGATTCTGCTTTTTGGGAGGCGGGGGAATCAAAGAATTTCAAGGGTAAATACGATAAGAAGCAGATGGACATGGGCAGAAAGGTAGAGATGGAGCATACGACAGATACATCAATATCGGAGAAAATATCCCGAGACCATCTTGCCGAGATTCCAGATTATTATGACAGATTGGATGCAATGGAAAGTGAGGCAGAATTGGGAAAGTCGAGATATGGCAGCCCGAAAAGGAAACCTTTAAGGTATAAGTATGACCATGACAAGATGATGCGTTTTATAAAATCGCAGAAGAAACTTGACAAGGAGTTCAGTCGTTATGAAGATATGGGATATGGGTATCCAGAGATAACACGAATGATTTTCAGTACATACATATCTGGGGATATGGCAAGGAAGTATAACTCTTTCACGGGGAAATCAAGGAATGCGGATGCGTTTAAATTAAAGAAGGATTGGAAGAAAATATTGTAGGTGAAATAATGCCGAGCTATGACAGGACATATTATCCAATGCGGTCTCATGAACCCGATGAGCAGAGGAGTAGTGTATACAGTCCTTCTATTGAAATGCTTAAATTTGGACAGAAATTAACTCGCGCCGAAATTGAATTGACAGAGAATCCAGAAAGATACATCTTGAGCAAGGCAGTCGCACGTAAACTTCCGATAGAACCATTCTCATTTGTTGAAATTTTCCAAAAAGCAATGTCAGTATGGAATACCGATGGCAAAACCAAATACGCATCGCCGTTGCAGGGGATAGGGGATTGCATCCCCTCGTTTGAGTTAAAAAAAGATTGGAATAAGATATTGAGGTAAAAAAATGTATGCATTATGCGGGGATGAATATGTCGGTATTGATAGTGTATACAGTCCGTGTCAGATACCCACCGCTAAAGCGGGTTGGCTTAGCCTACTGTCTGATTAGGAGGCATTAAACATGCAGAAGTTAGAAAAGAGAAATACATATACACCTACGGGTGCTCCACAAGCCCGTAGCAACTGTGACCCTGTAATTAAACAGAGCTGTGGGGTAGGCTCGGTGTTGCGGGGTTTAAAAACCTTTTCTAACGGCTCCGATGTGGACCAACTTCAGCATACAGGAGGGCTTAAAGCTAATGTGTATGTATATGTAATAAACCATGATGGTTTACCGTTGATGCCATGCAAGCCTGCCAAAGCTCGTCACTTATTGAGAGACGGGAAAGCATTGGTAGTGAAAAGAAAACCTTTTATTATCATGTTGTTGTGGGATTGTGAAGATTATAGACAACCGGTTGTATTAGGCTTAGACCCTGGTTATCGATATACTGGATTTTCTGCGAGGTCAGGTAAGAAAGAATTGATTTCGGGGACAGTTGTGGGGAGAACCGATATCCCTAAAAAGATGGAGCAAAGACGAAATTATCGTAGAACTCGAAGGGGTAAATTATGGTATCGGGAACCGAGATTTGATAACAGAACAAAGGAAAAGGGTTGGTTGGCTCCTTCGATTCGGCACAAACTTGATTCGTTTGTAAGATTGGTTTGGGGTATATCAAATATTTTACCGATAACGAAGATAATAGTTGAGGTAGCAAGTTTCGATATACAGAAGATAAAGAATCCTGGTATCAGTGTCAAGGGATATCAGCGTGGGGTGTTGAAAGGATTTTGGAATATTCGAGAATACGTTTTGCATAGAGACAATCATTTATGCCAGAAGTGTAAGGGAAAGTCCAAAGATAAAATACTCCAGGTACATCATGTACACGGTAAAAAGGAAGGTGCTACTGATAGACCTGAGGAGTTGTTAACTGTTTGCAAAACATGTCATAAAAACCATCATAAAGGAATAGATTTGATTCCTGATAAAGAGATAAAGAGATTTAAAGCTGAAACATTTATGACGATGGTTAGATGGAAGTTTGTGAATAAATTGATAGATATATTTGGTGACATTGTTTCTCATACTTATGGGTATATCACGAAGTCCAATAGAATTGGATTGGGATTGGAAAAAAGTCATGTGAGCGATGCACTGTCAATTAGCATGGGTAGAAGTTATAAAGGAATACCATTACCGATATTTTATAATGGACCGCAATTATTCGACAGGTGTAAATCTTTTGATGTGAAACAGGTCAGGAGAAATAATCGTTCGATACAGATTAATCGAACGGGATTCAGGCCCTCGATACGGAGAGAGCGATATCCGTTCCAGCCTCATGACCTGGTTAGATATAACGGTAAGGAACATCGAGTGAAAGGCAGTCATTGTTATGGAGCGAGATTGGTATTAGATAATAAGAAATCAGTGGATGTGAACCGAGTGGAGTTGATAACTTATGGTAAAGGATTATGTTACGCTTAATGCTAAGATACTGAGGGAATATGGAAATCGGACGTATTATCCTCTTAGAACGCATGAACCCGATGAGCAGAGAAGTAGTGTGTATGCTCCGTATGAGATGGAAGGATATGTTGATTTACCGCAGAAGCGAATATTTGAGGAGGAAGTAATGAAGGATTATGTCATTCCTTTTGAATATGAAAAAAGTGGTGGTAGTTATAGATACGGTTCGCCTGAAAATTTCACATGTGAATATTACGGTGGCTGTGGCGTGGATGACCAGCGTAAATCTTATGCGTCTTGGTCAAAATTCAAGAGTGGTTTGAGTAACATTAAAAAGAATCCTGCTTATGCGGTCAAGAAATTGGGGACTGGTGTGGCAAGTGGTGAACTGATAAAATCGGGATTCAATGTGACATTGGGAAAGGTATTCAGGGGAGCGGGAGATTTATTTGTGAGTCCATTCCAGGGTATGGAAGAGGGCATGAAGATGGTCATGTATGGTGCGGTGGGATTGGTAGGATTGATAGTTTTGTATATTATGTTCAAGTTAATTATGAGTTTCAGGACACCGAAGCCGGCTGTCCCAGTAACGACAGGAGTTGATGCAAGTGTTTCCGCCTGAAAATGATTATGAAATGTTTTACGGGTCAGAAGAACTCGATGGAATTGGTGATGCTGGAATGATGTCCGATGAAGAGAAAATTGATGTAGCTGTTGAAAAACAGGTTGGACCGAAAACTACAGAAACAGAAGTACAGGAAACTGTTTATGGTCCAGCTCCAATATCGTATGGTCAAAAAGAGAAGCCTGGGGTTATAGCGAGATGGCGAGATAAATTGGAAACATCGGTTTTTTCTTTGTATTCACCAGCTTATAAGAATGCGTATTTGAAGGCAAGTATCAATGGTGAAGGTACGGAACAGGCGAAAACGGCAGCGTTATCTGCAATGGTTGACGAGGCTGTTGCGAAGGGCGGTGTTGATACCATGATAGCCGAGGACGCAATCAGGGGTATGAAATACTACGGTGCATCCAAGTCGGGATTTGATGCGATATGCAACAACAGTATTTTGAAATTTTTGTTTGCACCTGTTTGCATAATTATATCATTGGTGAAGACAGTAATTTATATAATAATAGCCATTATCGGTATAATTGCGTTTATATCCATACTGAAGTTGGTTCTTAAATGGAGAAAGGAATCCAAGAAAGAGGTAACTGATGCAAAGGATAAAGCAGATAGGACGGCAATGTTGCAGTCGGCAATTGCGGCGAAGACTGCTGCGAAAAGCTGATATCGGGTGATTAATTTGGGAATCCAAGACGAGCTGAGTGAGTTTTACGGGGATTTTAAAAAAAACGGCGTAATCAAGGATACCTATAATCCAAAGACGATAATAGAGATGGATTTTTTTCTGCTATGCCCGGTTCGTATGGAAGTTGATGATTTAAAATCGATTGGTGTATATATAGGTGGGCCAAGACCGTTCATCAGTTATTTCATAGATTTGATTTGCCATTATGAATATGATAACAGTAAGGGTGAGGTTGTTGGAAATATTATCAAGAAGAATGCGAGGGTCGCATTGGATGGTATTTCGAGGAGGGATGGGATTGCGAATTCGGCATCTGGCAATGATATTGAAAATATTATAGTACTGGTAGACGGAGAGCATCAATATAGGCTCAAAAGGAATGCGGTTTCGAATATGATAGAGATTGCAGAATCGGACATTCATGTTGAGAAGATAAATCCGGACTACCATTTCATGACACGATATTTGGAGTTTGAATTTGCTAATGACCACTACAATCCGAGTGTTGGATGGGAGTTTAAGGCTGGTGACAAGGGATTCATAGTTAGTAAATCAAGTAAGGATAATGTTTTGGTATTGACTAAAAAAGGAATGATTTGGATAGATAAAGATTCGATGGATGGCGACATCAGGGTAAGTGATTGGTTCTTTCCGAGATATGAATGGGTTGAAGTTGAGGGTATCAAGGAGGAATCGCCAGGTTACAAGAATGAATGGATGACGGGCGATAGACATGGGTTGAAGACATCAAAGATATTCAAGGTATTAAATTTTAACATGATGAGTGAGTATTCGCCTGTTTTTTTTGATAAGTTATATATGAATGGGACATATGGGCTTGGTAAAAATCCCCAAGATATCCAGGAGACATTTTTGATGTCGAAAGGATTTAATTCATTTGGATATCGTACGGGGAATATTACGAGATTGAGGAAGATAACGGGAAGTATTGATAATTCTGAGGTTGACGGTAGTAACATTATACTGATGTTTGATGACGATACTGAATTATTGGTAGGTGCGGGTAGGACTTTGACTGTGAATTTTTGGGATGGAGAGATTATATCTTGCAGATGTGGTTTCAATGTTGTGGCCTTTTTTGATGGTGAAGGGATGACGATGAATAATATCACATATCCCTACAAGATATATATTGGAATGAAATTCAAGGATGGAAAAAAGCTTCGGAGCATTATTTGCTCTGATTATGATGCTATTCGTCGTCCGGATTTAATTACTGTATTTGATAAATATATGAATCCCAGAGAATTGAGGATTGAAGATTTCGATGATTTTACGGTTACTGCGAAATCGGGTCAAGTTGAATCGTATGAGGTCACGAAGAACGGCAGGGTAAAAAATACAAAACCTTTTTACGGTATATTGGGCAAGAGGCAAGATTGTCCAGATATGGATAGTTTACCGATAAATGCAAATTTGAGAAAGAGATTAACGAAGCGAAACGGATTGGCGGCTATGGCAGATGCGAAAAATATTGTGGTAAGTGAAATGGTATTGGGCGGTATTGATGATAAGGATTATTTGAAGAAGACTTTTGACATAAAAGCAGAAACGGCAGAGATTTATGTGACGGGTGAAAATAATTTATTCATAAAGAGAATGGTGATTACTGGTTTCGACATAAATTTGAATCCTTTGGGATGCAAGATGGTATTGGATAAATTGGAGGCTTGATTATGGCCAAAGTCAAGGACAAGGATTTGATAGTTAGGTATACAATGGGTGGAAGGGCATCATTGAATCATCCAGAGGTGGAGAAGTTTAGGCCAGATACTTTGATGACAGAGATGATTTTTAATGTTTTGAGTAAAAAAGAGGTTAAAGCCTTGAAGAGCAAGGTAGTGAAAATGAAAGAAGAATTAAAGAAAAAGCTCATCGTCAAATTAGAGGCAGAAGCGGCAGAGAAGATAAAGGTATTCAAAGAGGTTGAAAAGAATACACCTTATATGGCTCGTGGTATAAAAGCTATTGAGAAAGCTGGGCATAAACCAGTTATGAACAGATTTACGATTGTGAAACCCGATAAGACAACTGGTGAATTCAAATTGGAGGGATGATTATGCCAAAGAAGGTGACATACGATAGGGATGAGGTAATTAAGAAACTTTACTGGGAGGGAAAGAGTGTTAAGATAGTTGCGGAGGAGATGGGTTTATCGGGTCCGCAAGTAAACGGTGTAATCAAATGGCTACAAAAGACTCCTCCTTACAATGATGATGCTGCTCCCCCTAAAAAGATGGGACGTGACGGGGCGAGGGAATGGTATGAAAAACATTTTGGAGGTGCGCCATCTATATCATCCACACCAGATTTGACAAAATCCAAAAAGAAGAAAGCGGATAAACCGCCAAAGGATACTTTGACTTTTGATGTGAGTGTACAGGTTGGGCAGTGGGACGAAATAACAACAAAAGGTATTCTTAGGAGTACCATTGGTAGAGGGAATCCAAATACCGTAGTTGAACTCAAGAGGTATAGGCTTGATGTCCATAACCAAATTTTGCCTTTGATGTTTTATGCTTCTGTTGATAATGATAATCCCGTTGATGAATTGAAGGATAAACAATTATGGGAAGTTGATGTAGTTGGTATAAATCTTCCCGATGCAGATACGAATTCCAACTGGGAATCGGGAAAATATCCCATGAAAGTTATTAAATTGGCAGATATGGATTATTTGAGGGTGCTAGCTGGTGCTGATGAGAAGAATAAAGATGCTTACAGTAACACAATTAACCGATTGGTGATGCTGAATGGTATGCCGAGAGTGCTGGGTCCGGATGTAGGTATAAAAAAGCATATGGGAATAACATACACGGTTAACGATATTAATAAATATAGGCAAAAAGATGCAACTGCAATGACAAACGAGATGGAATTATCAGAAGGAGTTGATAATTCAATGGACTTATTAGTGGCAACAAATGAGGGTAATAAGGTAGCATCATCCGAGTTATTGATATATGATTATCCGAATGTTTTGACAATGTATCGTTTGTTATACAAAGAGTTTTATGCCATTCTTAATTTTTTTGATTTTTACGATAATTATTTGAAGAAAGATAAAAAGGATTTGTTGACAATATTAGAAAAACACAAGGTATTCGTTGATATGGGGGATTTGGCAAAAGATTTGGGGATACCACAGGATAAATCAATGACGGCTTGTACTGATATGCAGGTGGATGATAAGTTTGATAAGGATTTTCCGAACATAGTCAAGGTATATGATGAATATTGTACGGGATTGAATGAGATTTTGCCAGTTGAACACAAGATGAGTCCTCATGATATAATATTTTATCATCAATTATCAAATCTTAGGTTTTATAACGCAGTCAATTTTGTGGTTGATTTTTCAAAAGCTTTATATTTCGGTGGATGGATTGGTTCGGTATTGTTGATTGCACCTCGCGATTTTTATGATACATATGCTGCGTTTTATCATCCGTTCAAGTTCCCTGGCTTGGACATTGAGAATTTTAATAATTTTGAGATAAAATTGGAACCTGGTATCAGATTGGTTTTGGATTATTATGATTTGCTTGATAATAGGAAGACTGATGGATGGTCTGTAACGATAGAAACCGATAAAATGGTGGGAACGAAGCTCAAGGTAAAATCGTAGGGCAATTGGAAATCATTAAATAATTTGTAGGCTAATTTTATTTTCAATGGCTAGCCCTTTCGATATGAAGAAAATTAAAAAGAATTTGAGAGGGGAGCATAGCTGGAGGGTTTTGAATCCAGGTATGTATGTAAGGGTAAGGAAGGATATTCCACCTGATGAATTGGCAACAATGGATGCTAAGGGTAATCCTATCAACAATAGGATGCGGTACGATAGAATGGGTTTTTTGCAGCATCGGGGAAAACTTGTCAAGATAACATCATTACATAGGGGTTCGGCTGGGTATTATTTTTGGAAGGTAGCAACTGACGGTGGCAAGGAGGATGTGTCGGCTCAATTTGTTCCTCAATGGTTTGAGAAGTTGGCTGAGAATGATTTATTTGATTTGATAAGACGTGGGATGATTGTAAAGGTACGGACGGATTTGGATTTGACTTATGGTGTTTTTGGGGAGTATATAAACGCATTTGGACATTTGAAGCCGTTATATGTGGACAAGGAGATAAAAAAGTTCAGGGGAAAATCGGTAGAGATAAGCGAAATGTCGGTAGCTGGCTGGTGGAAAATCTCGGGTAGCCGTTTGAGTTTTGCTCCGAGATGGTTTGACCCTGCGGAATTGGACAAGGCTACTTACACTTTGGAATATGCTGTAAGTCCGTTTGATATGAAAAAGATAAAAAAGAATTTGAGATATAAAAATGCCAGAAGAAAGTCTGTATGGGGAATGGACGATGAGGAATTGGAGGAATTTGTGCTGGGTAAGTATATTGAGGATATTGAATTTGATTGGATGGATGTTTATCCCGTGTTGGATAAGGGCAATATAATAGTTGATATATATTATACTGATAATCCAGAGACATTCAAGGGCATTAATAAAGATAAAATATATTATGATTCGGATTCTGATGTATATAGATATAGTGATGTGTATAAAGCATATGCAATGGAAGCTTTTGAGTTTTGTATGGATTCTAAATTCAAAGATGTTTTTTATCATGGAAGCAAAGTTCCAATAAAGATATTTGACAGGGAAAAAGGGATTTCGCTCACTAGTGGTAGATTCGAAGGTTTTCATTTCGGAACATTAAAACAGGCAGAATTTCGAAATGATGCATTTACGACCAAAGTTAATCTTTGTATAAAAAATCCTATTAGAATGAAAGATTCCGATGATGGTAAATGGTATTTAAAAATAAGAAAAGCTATTAACAAAGGGTATGATGGAATTGTATATTTGAATAGATTTGAAGCTATCCCATCTTGGGAATTTGAAGCGGCAAAAAAGAGAGGCATAAAAACAGGCGTAACGGCTCTGAATAAAATGACTGATGAACAGTTTAAAAATAATTTCCCTTCTGCCGCAGATTCTTATATAGCTTTTTCACCGGCTCAAATGAATATTTTAAATTCTGAGTACTCGGGGTCTTCTTTTTCGCCACACCTTTTTTCTAAAAAGGCGTATTCAGCATCACCGTTCAATATGACGAAGATAAGGGCTGCTTTGAGTAGCAGGAGGATATCTCTGGAAGATATTATATGTCCCAGTTGCGGAGAGAGGTCATTATTTTTCAGGAGGTTTGATGATGCCGATGAAACTCATTCATTGGATTCTAATGATATAATTACGAAGGGTGAATGGGTCTGTTCGAAATGTACACAGAAAATGGATTGGGGATATGAGGGAAATCACTTCAAGACGTTGAATGATAGAGAGATAAATTATATATATGAGGACAGTTTTGATTTTAAACATAAACCGAGTCGTCCGACGTATCATGGGATAAATGGTCCGATACTTTTTGAGGAGAGATTTGAAAAGCCAGGTGGCAAGAGATATTCAATTGTGGTGGTATGGTTTGACCACGATAGGAGTAATTACGGTATCCAGAAAATATGGGGTAATATTGATGTAGAGGGTAGTTTTGCTGGTACAACATCAAATTTTTTGAAGCGAGGAAAGAAGTTTTCTGATAGCACGAGATATAGATTGAAGTTGCGAGAATTGGGGGGTTATATGGGTGGTTTTTATGGTGACTGGGAGGGTGTGATGAATGATTTGGAATGGTTTTACACGGATTTGGAGATGAGAGGCGAGGGTCATGAAAGTGTGAATTATTTCATTTCGGATTTGGTAAAAGGCCACATGAAGAAATCATTGAAGGAGGCTATGCGGATGTGTAAAGATGGTCATACTTCAAAGATTTCAGGAATGGATTATAATTCACTATAATCCGACAACTTTGTTATAACTAGTCGGGATGTGATAATATGGTGATATTTTAGGAATAAATTATTCTGACAAACTTGTCGTAACTTGGTCTGCAATATATCCGACAACATTCCGACAACCTTGTCGTAAAAGGAAAATATTAAATCCTTTTGGGGTAGATACATTGGTTATGGCTGAGGAATATGCTTTTAATATGGATAAAATCAAGAAGAACTTGGCTGAAAGGAGTGCGAAGATTAGGACAGAATCCAAGCCGAAACCCAAACCGAAAAAGCCGAACGGTTTACCACAGAGGTTAAGAACGGTTACTGATGAAGAATTGAAGTATACGTTACCCGAAGGCTGGGGGATAATTGGGCCTCTTGTTAAGGAGAAGAGATATAATACCAATACTTCACCGGAGAATTTTTCTTCTTTGATTTTCTGGGAAGATGGCGGTAAATACGGCGTGATGAAGATTTCTGGTAGAAGTGAGATTGGTAGATATACGAAGAAACATCAAGATTATAGAAATTTAAGCCGGTCAGAAGCCGATGCAAAGTGGAATAAGGAGACTAATACTATTACGGGGAAAGCAAAGTATCCAAATAGCCCTGTAATATCAGAACGTTATGGTGCATATGGCGATGGGAAAGAGGGTGATGAGTGTCCGCATTGTGGTTCTGGTACAATTGATGAAGATGGATTTTGTAATGAATGTGAATGGTCGGAGGATGCTTTAATGTGTCCAAATTGTGGCGGTATGATGGATGATGTGGGCGTATGTCTGGATTGTGGAAAGATGAAAGATTATAGTGCCAATAGAAATGATTACATACCTTATATCGTATTGGCTGGTCTTGGATTATTGGCTTATTTACTCCATCGCAAGTAATAGCAGGGAATAGGGGGATAATGAAAAAGTAATATTTGAGACATCAAATATACTTTAATGGCTGAATTTTTAGATTTCTGACCTATTTTTAGGTATAGATAGGAGTATAATCTGCTTTTGTATATGGCAAGACCTTGTCTGTATATTTTACCCCTTTTCATAACCTTTAAATACCTCATCCGACAGAATGGTATATTGAACCTTGTATGGGGTTCGTCTCTATATATTGGAGGAAAAAATATGCCCGATGTAAAAGGAATAGTTAAGGATGTAGCAGAATCGGCAAAAAAACCCTTCAAATCTAGAGAAACTGGGGTGAAAATTCTTGGAGCTGCTATTGGTGCGGTAATCGTACTTGGCATATCTGAGTTTTTCAAAGACCGTCCGTCGTATACGGGGCAAATACCTTTCGTGGGTCCTGCTCTTGTTCCGGCGGTTGTCCCTGCTGAGTCCACAGAAGAGGGAGGCGCATTCTAATGTTTGACTGGAGATTAATCCCCGTGAAAATGGGAGAACCCAAGAGAATTATGGCGGCTCTTTTTGGATTTATTTGTTTGGTTGGTGGAAACATGACATCAAGCAAATTCGCAAGTTGGATTTTGTATGGGGCGGGAACTACTGCGCTAGGTATGACAGTTGCTGGTATTGTTAATCCAGTAACGGTTTACACCGGCGACAGATACGGCAGCACAATCAATTCAGGATTGGTAACAGGTCAGGCTAGTTATCCGTGGGGATATAGTCCCGAAGGCGCATATTACGGCGCTGACGGTGTCACTCAAAAGTTGTATACGCCAGGTGTTTTTGTAAAAGGAAATGGAATATCACCGACGTATGTACTTCCAGCGGCAGGAACGGATGAACCGATTGTTACCAGGGATACAATTTCTTATGGGTCAACTACGACCTATGAGGGAGAAGTACTCGGTCAGGGAGATACTGGAAGCAGAACTCTCAGCTATGGAGCTGATGGTTTACCAGACCAATCTGGCGGAAATATCCCAGCCTTGTATTATGGCGGTGTTGTTGCAGATGACGCAGCGGGTATTTATATCCGTGAACCTGGCGAAACCCAATTTCTTTAGGGGTTAGAAAGTCGAATGGAGGAATGAAAAATGGCAATGAGAGCTCAGCTAGTGGACTATTGTACAAGTACCACAACGGATGGAATAATTGAGGTATTTGGGACGAAGTTTGGTCGAATAATGTTTACCAAAGCCACTGAGTTTATTGTAATCGAAGATGTTGGATGTTCACCATATGTGACCTATACGGTCGCTGGTAACACCATCGTCGCTGATATCACAACTCAGATTCAGGTGAAGATAAACACGACAGAATACTTCTTAAACCCAGATGGTTCAAGGTCATTTGGTGTACCAGGCAGAGCAAGCCCATATCCACGAAGTAACCTAACATATCCCAGCTTCAAATTGGAGCCGGATATTTATGTGTTACCTGGACAGAACTGGGAACTCCTTTTCTACAAGGATACCAGTATTGTCTCCGGATTGGCCGCTGTACCAGCGCCCTTCCCAGTGGTATGTTGCTTTGCAAAATACACTTTATATGACGGCACAGATGCAGTTATCGCCAACAAACTGTTGGAAATGGGTATAACTGTCAAACCACAGAATATCGACTGGTATAAGCGTCAGTTGATAGAGAAAGGAGAAGGAGGTGAGTATTAATGGCTATGAGAGCACAGACTTTGGAGACTCAGCTTATTGATACTGACGGAACTCTTGCGACCGCAGGCGGTCAGGCTTCTTGCTTTACGGTTCTGTTTAACAGAATCATGGTAACGAAGGCTACCGAATTCATCGTAATAGAGCACCTAGGAAGTTCACCTTTGAAGCACAGAACGAATGCCGTAACTGGTGACGACCTTACCAGGGTATTTGATGGATTTGTGCAGGTGAAAATCAACACGACCGAATATTTCTTATATCCTGACGGTTCAAGGACACCCGGAATTCCGAACATTGCGGCACCTTATCCGATATCCGTCAGTTATCAGCCTGTCTTTATCTTGTACCCGGATGTTTATGTATTGCCTGGCCAAAACTGGGATATACTCTTCAACTTGGGAGCAACCGACAATCTGATTCATGCAGATAATGAATACGTCTATGTCTTCATCAAATACACGTTATATGACGGGACAGATGCGGTCATAGCAAACAAGCTTCTCGAAATGGGTATCACGGTGCGACCACAGAACATCGACTGGTATAAGCGGAAGTTGATTGAGAAATCGGGCGGACCATAATCGGTCTGAGCGATAAAGGGAAGGTTAATTCCTTCCCGTTTTTTTTTATTTTTATTTGGATAGTGTTAACTCTCAAAAGATTGACTGGTACAAAACTCACCTGTTCGCAACAAAACTTAGACTTGTAAATAATTTTATAAAGGATGCTTGTATTTAGGCATCTATGCCAGCGAGGAAAGTACCACTTGATTACGATTTATTGCATGATTTGTATGTGAATCAAGATTTAACTTGTAAACAGATTGCTGTTACGTTTGATGCCAAACATTGGGCTGTTGAATCCACTTTGAAAAGATTGGGTATATCCAAGGATACTTCGTTACCTGATTGCGAAGTCATAAAGAATCTATATTTTGAAAAAGGATTATCAATGGAAGGAGTAGCTGAGGAATTGAGTGTTCCATTTTGGCGAATCAGAAGGGCGTTCAAGGAGTATGGGATTGAGGCAGATAGAAAGAAAATCCCTAGGGACAAAGATTCGTTGTATGAACTTTATGTCAAGAAGGGAATGACGGCTGGTCAGATTGGTGAAGTGTATGGCATTAATAAACAGACAGTATTGAATGCATTGCGAGATGTTGGTATTCCAGTGAGAAAGAAGGGATACGACCCAATATATAAAAAATATTGCGACTGGTCGAGAGATGATATATATCAGATTTACTTGGGTGGATTGATGGGCGATGGTGGTGTTTTTGAGACTGGTAGAAAGAAGTGTACGGTGCATTACAGGGAGGGTCATAGTATAAACCAGCGAGATTATGTTAAATGGAAGAACGAATTTTTCAAATTCAAATATTTTGAAACGAGACGTTCTCCTTCAAAGATTGTGCCATACGAGGGTGTTAGTTCTTACATATGCTCTGATTCGCATCCTTTCTTGAATGATTCGTATAAAACATTGTATAGGAATGGTAAAAAGAATATCGGGGCTATTTTGAATGATATGGGAGACTTGGGGCTACTTGTTTGGTTTCTTGACGATGGGACATGGAGTAATGTTTCTATTACGATTTCTACTGAGTCTTTTTCGAAAGAGGACCATGTAATAATGTGTAATTGGTTTAAAGAAAGATATGATGTTAAACCGACTATATGCGAAGTTAAAGGAGGAAATCATTGGCAGGGAAAATTGAATTTCTGCGGGGATAGGGCTCGTAAATTGACGGGGATATTTAGAAAAGAATTTGTCGAGCATAAGTTGCCGGTTTCAATGGCATATAAGGTGTGCCATGCTTTCAAATACAAGGGTAGGGATATTGAGAAGGATAATGGCAAGAATATGATGTTCAAACCGCCAGATAGAGATGTTATCCATAAAAATGATATTGAGATGAAAGAGATTTCATATATAATGGCAGATGAGATAATTAAAAAATATCATTATACGAGGACAAAACCCAGGTCATATATCAATTTGGGATTTTATATTGATGGATGGTTGGCTGGTGTTATATGTTACGGTAAATCGGTGAATCCGTACCAGTTCAAGAGTATATCTGGTGATATGGGAGAGGGTGATGGATTTGAATTACAGAGATTGTTTACGTTTGATTGGGTGGGCAAGAATGCGGAGAGTATGATAATTTCAATGTCAATTAAATACATCAAAAAGAAATATTCACACATCAAGTGCTTGGTTTCGTTTGCTGACCCGATGGGTGGCCATACGGGAATGATTTATCAGGCGACAAATTGGATTTATACTGGGATAACGAATGAGAGTAATGGTTGGGTGGACGCTGATGGTATAATCCATCCACAGAGGAGTATAAGGGGGAAAAAGAAGGAAGTTGAACAAAAGGGTAAGGAAAAGGGATGGAAACGAATAAAGTTGATGGGAAAACATCGATATGTGTATCCGTTGCGAAGACATTTGAATTTGAAATATCAGTCTTTGAATTATCCTAAATAATCGGGGTGGATAAGTTTTAAATATTCCTCACGATGGATAAGAAGATAACCTAAAAGGGTGGGCGGGTTTTCGCCACACCTTTTAGGAGTAAAAGGTGGTAAATATGACAAAATGGGCAGTTGTATCCAATGACGGAAAGACAAAATTCATATCTGCAATGACGAAGACGGCATTATACGAGAAATTATACGATTTGAATATAAGGCCATCATCTTTGAGTTTAATATTGACGGAATCGCAGTGGCAGAACGGTCTCAATAAAACTGGGGAATATAAGGATAAGGGTGCGAGTCTTTATGTCAGCCGGGTAAAAAAACTTTCGTTTGGCAAGCAAAAACAGTATATGAGCAAGAGAAACCATTTTATACGAGGTTAACTTTTGAGACAAAACTATATATACTACCAAAGGTATATAGGTATTATGTCAAAAAAAACTGGTAGTTAATGAACAAGCGTATCGAGTAGCAAAAATGATATTTGTTATCGCATTGATTTTAATTGTTGTGGGTATAGTACTGTATCTTGCATTTGATATAAACAGTAGTACACTTTGGAGTATGGCTATTATGTTCGGTTCTTTTGGATATGGTGGTTTCCATGTGGTAAAGAAGGTAGAAAAGAAATCGTTTTTCTCTCTCCGAGTACGAGCAAAGTAGGTTAATAGCAGGGGATAGGGGATGCAATCCCCTTTATTCAACTGGCTCGTTTTTGAAAACTGGAAAGAACGTATTCAGTTCGGGCATGAACATACCAGTAGCTTCTTTTGCTTTGTTGATATGATATCCGTATATATCTTTCCACTTTGCGCCTTCGAACCATTTCCTGATTCCAGAAAAAAGTCCTATAACGAGAATAATTGCTATTCCAGCGATTGCTGTCACATGGACTTCATCAATGAGTCTCATTAATGAATTTCCTTTCTTGAAAAATCTATATACGCCCCATGACAGAAATGCTGCACATGACAAGGTTACGGCTGGAATTGCATATGGCGACCATTTTTTTCTGAATTCATCCCAGTACACATGGTCGGTACCGTAGTATTGAAAGTCTTGGCCTCCGTAAATCATAATATTTAATTGGCATGGCATATATTTAAAACTATCATTTTCAGCGAGGTTCACAGCAGGGGATAGGGATGCCATCCCTCTTTTTTCGCCATACCTTTTTCCAAAAGGTATTTTTGATAACTTTTAAATACTTCTTATATAGATGGATAGTGGAAGAAAGATATCCTAACGGGTGGGCGGGTTTTCGCCACACCTTTTAGGGGTAAAAGGTGGTTACATGGTAAATCAAAATCCTCAACCAGTAGTATTCTCAACAGATTTTGAGTTGAACGCTGGCGAAACAAGTGCGATGATAGAGTTGATACACGAAATGGGCGCACCCGAACAGATGAAGCTCTATACAATTTATGTTCAGATATGGCCCGGGTATTATGACATAGGTGCGAGTGAAACCTATCCAATCAGACGGCGAACATGGACTGATATTGACCCTCTCTACATACCAGTAAAGAATAATCCCGTAAGGTTACGGGATGAGGATTCAAGTAACCCGATTTATACTACATTACCTGTATGTTGTAATCCTCGTCCTTGGGATGATTTGGAGTTAACGGTTTTTGTTGAGAATAATAAAATTCCTACGAAGCCGATAGACATAAGTTTCATCAATGCGAAAGATGACAAGAGCTTGATTCTCACTACTCCGGTATTTGTACTGTGGTCAAGCAGGGTATATATCAGGTTGCAGAACAACAACAGTGCTACGGCGGCATTTGATACCTTCAGCAAGGTCAAGGTAACGCTTGTTGGCGATGTTGTGAACGAGCAGGAACTTGAGCGGTATGATGCGATAAGGAATAGAAGACAGTAGGGTTATCCTACTTCTTCTTTTTAATTTGGGAGTGAAAAAATGGATGTAGGTAAAAAGGCTAAGGAAGTAATCTTCCATCCTGCTGCACCGTATGTAGTCTTGGGTGTAATGGCATTGTTTGTTGGATATGGATGTTACAAGAACAGGGTCTACAAGGAATTCTACGGATGTGGATGTGGGAGGTGATACAAAATGTCTTTCCAAAGCCCCAGTCCTACAATTTTGACAACGGATGTCATAGTTCAGGCTGGAGAAACCAGTGATATTACCAATATCATTCATGAAATGGGTGCTGGCGAACAGTTTCAGGTTTATAATATATATTTTGATATATATCCTGGGAATATGAATCTTGGCGATATAGATGATGATGATATTGATGAGTTCACCTATACTGACATAGGTGATTTGTATGTTGAAACGCGGGATACTACTTATGCTGGTTTTCCGTTGTGTTGTGACCCGAGACCGTGGGAAGGATTGGATTTGAGGATTTGGGTTGGAACATTGAATATTCCGAAGGGTTGGATAGATTTATCGGTATTTGGTGGTCGTGGTTCTAAACTCAGGGGTATTGGATACGATGAAAATCCTGGTGTTACATATGAGAACGTAAATACCTATACTGGCGGAAAGATGGACGATGAGGAGCTTTGTTTACCTTTCCCAGTCGTGATTATGGGTACACAGACATTGGGATTGGAAGTCCGGAATAATAATCCTGCTACGGTTGGCGATGATACTTACTCGGCAGTTAAGATAACCATTGTTGGTGAAATTGTCGCAGCGGCACAACAGATACGAGGCGAAGTCATTGAGAGATAGGTGGCTGATATGCAGTCGATACCCCTTATTGCGATAGACATTGATAAGACGATTTGGTTTGGGGAGAAGTGGGAAGATTTTGGTTACGCCAAGTCATATTTGGAGATGGGATTATCAGACAGGTATGCCATTGCTTCTTTGAATTTATTATCAAAAAAATATAAAATTGCATATGTAACGGGACGCAGGAAGTTCCCACCTGATTTTTTCAATTTTTATCCGAGGGGAATACCATTTTTGAAACCCAGCCGGTTGTATTATACACCTGAATGGAAAAGAACGGCATTCAAGCGTTTACAGCAGCAGTACGATGTAAGATATTTTTTTGATGACAGGGATGATAATCTGGCGGTAGCAAAAGAATTGGGGATAAAGGGTATAAAGATAACGAGGAAAGAGGATTGGATACCGATTTACGATTGGGCATGGAAAGAGGTATTGCAGTCTAGTTATAATCAAAATCACTCGTTTTTATAATCCCTCATTTTTGATACACTTTTTTGGGGCGGGTTTTCGCCACTTCTCTTCTTTGGGCAATACCTTTTTTTAAAGGGTATCTTTTGGAACGAAAAGGCGTTAATTGGACATATGAAGTATGATGGTCATAAGTTGCGAAAACGAGTTCGGCATAAGAAGTGGACTCGATGTATTCAATTTTGCATATAGTGGTGAATTGACCAGTTTATCCATTTCGATACTTGTTGCTTCAAAGTTGGATAAATTGATGCCAGCTCCATTGAGAACATCATCACCTGAATTGTCGAATATTTCTATATCATAGTAATTGCCAGGTAGAAACCCGGATAATTGGTAGTCACCAGTTCCTAATTCATTTCCAATCATTACATGTTGTAGTTGAGGAGTTGGCGGGATTAATCCTTCTGTGGTAATTCGTGCTCGAACATAGTATAAGGGTTCAATGGTAAAGTCTCCTACGGTTGCTGGTCCTCCAAATCCACCTGCTAATAAAGCCCAATCAACTGGGACTCCCCAGTATACCAATCCGTTTGTGCCAAGCAATTCTGGTGTATTCCCTAATGGATATCCTGTTACACCGCCACCAATTGGAGCCCATGCTACACCATTCCAATATTCCCAAGGTACAACGGTTGGTTGCACGGATGCGGGCATATACCATGCCATTGAGACACCTGAAAATTGATTTATGCTTCCAAAATAAAGTTGTAAGAATTGTTGGGACACATCAAAATCAAGTCTGAATGGATAATTGTCTATATTAAAGAAATTGGTAGTTGCAAATCCATTGTCTGCGATGGCAACTATTTGTTTGGCGGGATGAAGTTCCGACCATTCGGAATTTGCTACTCCGATGAAATCGCCTACGGCAAATGGTACTATCTGTATTTTTTTGATGCGGCCTTTTATGTCAATGGGTTGCATTATATTGCCAGGCTCGGATGTTGGTGAACCACCATCCAGACCTTGCTGATATGATAAATTTGGCCGAGAGTTTATATACAATTGTAGGGGGTAAGTTAATTGACTTGCATTAAATAGATAATAAGTAGTTTCGAGTCTTGATATTGGATGCACGATTTTTCTATTATTTTTATCCTGCGATTTATCAACTTCATTGATATACGGTGGTCCTGTTACCATTTTTATCCCTCTTATTATTTTATCCTTCTTGCCCTGTAATTATTACGTCAATTGATTGTTCATATGTACCAGAGAAAAATTTGTATGGAGTTGTGACATACATTGATATGTATTTTGCCCAAGGTGGCTTGGAGATATTGATAATATCCGCAAATTGGTTGAGTGGCATACTGAGGTCATTATCAACGATACTTTGTTTATTTGATTTATTATAAACGATATATCGTCCCATGTATACGGCGTATTGCAGATTGGTTTCAATTGTTTCGGGGTCATAATAAAAATCGCTCTGTTTTACTTTTGTTGTTGGTACGATAAATGGGTACAGAAATATATCAACATAATTTACCATGCCAGACTGAACATTATAATCGGGGTTATATTTTTGATAGAGCATAATGCTTATGGAATCTGTTTTGATGTCTTCAATGGATATCAATTGCGAGGAAAGAACGGTTGCGGGATTATCTGCAAACCCTGTTACTTGGGAGAAATTCGTCATGGTATTTTGCGGGAATATATTTCGAGGTATTGATGCGAAAAGCGGGTTGGATGCGGGTATTGTGAATTGGGAGGCAGTTAATGTATATAGCTTGTTTCCTCCAAATATGGTGCTATTAATGAGGTTGAAGTCTATGCCGTTCAATACTGTATATGATACAATATCAATATTTTCTATTTTACCCGTATATTGTAATGCGTATGATATACTATTGGTATTCAACAGTATGTTGGCAATATTATTATTCCATACTGTTTTACCAGGGTTTATGTCGTCTGGCAATGTGAAGTCTGATACATTGTATAAAAACCCAGTTCTATCATATCTTAATATTTGTCTATCTCCTGTTATCAGAGATGTTAGCATATCAGGTCGCCATTTTATATCATTGAATTTATTTGATATTATGAAAGGCATTTCTTCAACGAATATTGCATAATTGGATACTTCGGGTGAATCAGGGATAACTACTGGTTCGGATGCCCATTTTGATGCTGGGTGTGCTTCTGGTGTTGTACTATCTGCTCCTCTCTGTGATATGGTGAGAGTATATGTTTCAATACGAGCGAATCCAGCATTGACTCCTGCTGTATTTACGACAGATGATACGGCAGAATATTCCATTATTTCTTCGTCAATAATAATTGAATTGGTCGAACCAGCGGCTGGTGCTGGGAATATGTTACCAGATGGGAAATCAAGGTCAATTTCTGTGGCTCCAGTAATTTCGGAGTTATCAACATGGTATCTGGCAATAAGTGTAATTGTTGTGTCGGTAGCTGATATATTGGCTGAAAGATATGCAAATCTAAAATTATAGAGAAACATTTTTTTATCAACTTTCAATCGGTGTCCATTGATTTCATCAATTTGGAATATCCCATTATCTCCAAGCATCAAATTATTTAGATAGGCATTGGTAAAAGGTGTGATGTTGGGGTCAGCGAATTCCCGGTTCTCCCATTGCCGGCTGTATTCTGGGATAGGATAGGTACTGGATGTTGTATCGGTGATTATTATTGAATCGCCCTTTATTATGTCAAGAGTGGAAAAATCCGTTGTTTTTGAAACGAGATAGGTACCATTAGGGGATGGTTGTAAAAACATATCGCTTCCCGTT
>Ga0222637_1000160_pt1 | contig 37321 bp, 49 predicted proteins | sample AntAcemetagen143_FD_181149 | JGI IMG/M metagenome (GOLD analysis project Ga0222637, IMG submission 181149) | Saline water microbial communities from Ace Lake, Antarctica - #143 | ecosystem: Environmental > Aquatic > Non-marine Saline and Alkaline > Saline | place: Antarctica: Ace Lake...
CTGGAGAGATAACAGGATATTCACAAACGATTCCAGAGAATGGAAAAGAATCTGTAACTGTTACTTGTATTGGTTATACAAAACAACTAACTGAACAGATGCTTAAAGAGGCTGATGAAACAACAACCATAGCATTTAATAGTAAAGACCCTAGTAATATACTAAAAGGAATTGTTGATAGATTAACAGATTCACAAATTTGTTATAGTGGAATTAGTATAAGAGATACTGGAACATTAGTTAGTTATACATTCCAATCTGTAATAGCGTTCACAGCAGTTACAAAGGTTCTTAATATGACACCTAATTACTGGTTCTGGTATATTGATTCTAATAATATTATATACCTTGATAGACCAGATGAAGTAGTTGACCATGAGTTATTTCTAGGTAAAGAAATTAACTCTTTAGAGGGAGTAAAATCAATAGATGAGTTAGTAAATTCAGTTTATTTTGTAGGTGGTGGCGACCCATTATTATATAATAGATACACCGACCCTGGGTCAATATCTGAATGGGGAATTAGAAACACTAAAGTAGTTGATTTGAATGTAGAAGAAGATGCAACAGCACAGATAATAGCGAATAAAGTTTTAGACCAACAGAATATACCTAGATCATTTGTAACAATTAAAGTAATAGATGATGATATAGATTCAAGAAAAGGATATGATATTGAAAGTTTTGAGCCTGGGCAATTAGTACAAGTTAATAATCCTAGAGTTAAATCAGACCAGACATTGTGGGATTTCACATTTGATATAGATAGTTGGGATTATGATTTTACAAGTGTCTTTGGACTTCCTATGCAGATACTTGAAATAAACTATGATTTTTATAGTGTTACATTAAAACTTTCATTGCAATTAGAGAATGTTACAAAGAGAATAGAAGACATTAATAGGAATTTAGATCAAACTCAATCATTAGAAGTACCAACAATACCAACATAATTAAAATAAACATATGGCAAAATTTTGGGATAGTAGAGACAATAGACCTAATTCATACGTTTCTGGGACAATAGCAAAGTCAGCAGATGTGAATGGAAACGAAACTTTTTTAGAAAAGTATCGGTCTTTTAATAATTTATTAGTAGTAGATACAGACGGTATTGAAGATACTAATTGTGATAAGACAACAGTTCAGGGAGCAATAGATCAAGCTGTTTCTGATGGTATTGGCTATCATATATTTATCAGAGTAGGAACTTATGATGAAGATTTAGATACATTTGAAGCTGGTGTAACTCTTGAAGGTGAGAATAAAAGTCAAAGTATAATATTAGGTAATGGGGCTGCTGAAGCTATTACTGTTGATGCTAATTATATTACTGTTGATAATCTTACAATAAGTAAAACTACGAGTGCTGAAAATGCTATACAAGTTAATGGTAAGAGTAATTTTCATCTAAAGAATTGTATTGTTACTTCAGATCAAACTAATTCTACTATATATGTTTTACAAGCAAACGACACTGATTTAAGTAATTTAATAATAGAAAACTGTTATATTAGAAATACAGCATTGAATTCAAATCCAATTATATCTTTTCAAATTACTTCTGGTTCAGATGATGTAAACAGCACATTTAAAAACATATCAATACTTAATAATAAACTTGTTGTTGATTCTTTGGGAAATAATAAAGAATTGTTACGACTCGAAGCAGATACAGGTACAACAACAACAAAAAGTGAGATTTTTCAGGTTAGGATTCTTGGCAATAGGATATATTCAGAAAATGCTGGTACTGGTTATGGCATAAGAATATCTGTTGCTAATAATGCAAATTGTAAAATAGAAGAAGTTACTATTAATAATAATTTAATAAATGGAAGTGGTGGCACTGACTATGGTATTTATCTTTATAATGCAGGGGCTAGTGGAACATTAGATAATATAGCAATAGGTTCAGGAAATAGAATTTATGTCGATTCTCAACAAGAGATAAAACTATCAGCAACTTATCCTACTAACTTTAGTACAGGTGGGTATTGGGTAGATTTTACAAGTATCGCTAATTGGGCTGGTGGAGGAACTATGACATTTGGAACAATAACAACCGAGACAGCTAGATTCTCCATTATTGGTAGAACTTGTTATATAAATGCTTTTGTTCAAGGAACAACTGGTGGTACTGCTTCGGACAATATAACTTTTACTGTTCCTGTCGCATTTAAAGAATCAACCCAATACTACAATACAGGTGGGTGTATGGCAGATGATGGATCTTTCTATGGAGGATTATATTTTAATAGTAATGCTACATTAGTAGCGGTTAAGAGATATGACAATGCTAACTTTGGTTTAGGAGCAGGAAGAGGATTTGGTGTTAATTTCCATTATGAAATTTAATTATGAGTAATTTTTGGGACAATAGAGATGATAGACCTATAACTTTTACCACTAAAGGTAGGGCTAAACATGATGATTTTGATAGTAATGAGACTTTCCTTGAGAAGTACAGGTCTTTTAATAATGTCTTAATTGTTGATACCAACTCTACAACTGATGAAGAGGCTGATTTTGATAATATCCAAATGGCTTTAGACGAAGCAAAAGATACTGGTTATGGCTATCATATTTTTATAAGAAATGGTACTTATAACGAAACACTAGATAATACTCAAGATGGTGTTACTTTAGAGGGAGAGAATAAAAGTCAGACTATTCTTAAAAATGGTACTACTACACATTGTCTTTATAATAGTGGAGATTATGTTACTGTAAAGAGTCTTACTTTAACAAAAGATACTCAAAATGGTTTCGTTATAGACATATCTACTTCTGAAAATTTCTCATTAATAGATTGTAACCTTAATTCAGATCAGGTTAATCACATGCTTAACTGTAACCATGACTTAAATTATGGTACTTATGATAATTACTTAATTAAGAATTGTTATTTTTATAGTACCGCCGCTAATGCTAATTCTATAATAAAGTTCTATTGTTATTCAGCTACTGGTGTAACAAATGCTACCACAAAGAATATTCATATTATAAATAATAAGATTGTAGCTAATGGAAATATAGCTAGTGATAATGCTGCTATTCAAATACAATGTCTTAAAGGAACTGATATTTTAAATAGTGTTATTGAGCAAGTTGTTATATCTGGTAATAGAATATATGTTGATGGGACAGGATCTACAAATGCTTATGGTATTTATATGTCAGCAGCTTTAGATTATAGAGCAGATATAAGGGAAGTCTCTATTAATGATAATCTAATTAGTGTAACTGGTGCTACTAATAATTATGGTATTGCTGCTTCAGCTTATGACGGGGCTTCAATAACTTATTTAGAGATTGGCGAGGGTAATAATATAATAGCTGATGAAAACAAAGAGGTTTATATTCTTGGAAATGTAACTGAATACTCTACTGGTGGATATTGGCTTGATACATGGACACCTGCATTTAATTCTGGTGCTAGTATGGGATATATAGGAATTACTTATAAGGCTTTTTATTCAATAGTTGGTAGAACTTGCTTTATAAGACTTTATTCTATTGGAGAAACAAATGGAATAGCTGAAGATTATATTCAGTTTACTGTTCCGATAGTTTTTAAAGATGCAACTAGTGGAGAAAGTGCTTGTGGTTCTTGTATGGTTGGAATAACTTTTTTACAAGGTTTATTCTATAATAGTGGTACTACTAAAGTTTCTATAAAGAGATATGATAATGCAGTTTTTCCGATTGGTGCGAATACAAGAATAGGAATAGACTTTGCTTATGAAATCTAATGAAGATAAGTGTCAAGAGATACACAAAGAATTAAATCAAATGATTATGAAAGATAAGATAGAAAATGAAAGAAGGGTTACTTCTGTTGAGGTTCATGTTAAACAGATTAATAAGTCAGTTGACGAGATTAAAGATAGTGTTAAAATATTCGTAGAAAAGGCTGATAAGAAGTTTGCTAGTAAGGTTGTAGAAAAAATTGTTTATGGTATGGTTGGAACTATACTGGTTGCTGTATTATTGGCTATTGTTGCACTCGCTTTGCCTATCTAATAATTAATAACAATATATGCCATTTTTGGATATATTTAAAGATGTACCACCCGACATGATACTACCGATTGATGAAAAAAATTTAAAAGGATATGGCTACCGAAATGGTCAATGGACTTTCTATGGCGTTAGACATAGAGGAGATGATTTTGTTTGTAATGTTGGAACTCCAGTTAAAGCCGTAGCAGACGGTCAGGTGGTCAAAGCAGGCTGGGATGGTTCCATGTCTGGTAATGTAGTAAAGATACGCCACAACAGCCAAATTTACTCTTACAACGCCCATTTAAGTCGTATCATGGTAGGAATAGGACAATATGTGTCAGAAGGAGAGATAATTGCTCTATCTGGTGGAAAAAGTGGAGGGTATGGCTCTGGTATATCTACTGGTCCACATCTACATTTTCACATACAAATAGCTAACAAATACGATTCAATATATAATTATTTAAAACCACCTATGAATATCATAGATAAGCTCGTTAAAGGGCAAAAACAAAAGTTTCAAGACATAATGGACGGGAAAGTAGTATTTATGTTTTCTAAAGGGAAGACATATATTATAAGAGATGGCAAGAAAACAAAGATAAAACCAACAGAGGCTTTGGTTAATCTATTGTCAGTTGGAGCAACAGAAGAAGATGCTCGTAAAATACCAGATAATAAGTAATTAATATATTATTATGAGTAAATTATTTAGTAGAAAGTTTATTTTAACTTTGCTATTCGTAGCTGCAGTATGCCTAGATTTCTGGGTATTCGACAAAGCTATTGGATGGGAAGTCCTAACAGTTCTAGGTGGAACTATTGGAGTTTACAATCTATCCAATGCCATTAAAGGTTACAGAGACATTAAAAAGAAGAAATAAATTAAATCAGTCGTAAAAGAATTCCGCTAGTATTAGCGGTTTTCTTTTGTTTTATTAAAGTTATCCACATGAAGGTCTTGATTAGTCTTGAAAAGTATGGTAGTATATAAACATAAGAAACAAGACAATTAATTTAAACAAAATTATGAACAAGAGACAACTAAAGGCAAAATTAAGATCAATGGCTTATCTAGATACTATTAATGATGTGAGAGACGTACTAAAAGTATGTATCGGCACTCTAGGTTTAGCAACAACTTTAATTGCTGTTATATTATTAATACAAGTATTATGAACCAATTAACATTAGACCAAATAAAACAAAACGAGATAAATATGCGTATCTGTATAGAATGTAGTAAACCTAAAGACCCTTCAGAAGAAGTATGCAACGAATGTATGGAAGAATTATACAATAAGTCAGATAGCTATTGCCAAGATCAAATATTTAATAAATCAATAATTTAAATGTATGAGCATAGAAAATAAAATAGAGGCTAACAACGAACAATTAATGGAAGCTTTTGGAAAAGACTATCATGGAACAGATGATGATATGCCTGATAGTTATGAGAGATGGTTAGCAGAATTAACCCTTGAAGAAATTAATAAGATAATTAAATAAACCCATGAAAAAAGAAAAAAATTACATCCAAAAAGTTATTACGGTCGCAAGTTGGAACTCAAAAGATGGTAGGCATTCAATTAGAGATCACGAAGGAGAGTGGTATTCATTCTTCGACAAAGAGTATCAAAAACCAACAGAGACAGAAGCTTTAAGAACATTTAGAGATTTAGGCATTAAGGACAACAGCACTTGTAAGGTAACTTATTATGAGACACCGAATGGAGATCAAGTATATAAGAACATTACAATCTTCGAAAAAGCTAGTGATAAAGAAAGTGAAGACATACCACCATTTGTTGAAGCAAAAGATGTACCAGATAAATTTGAAGAGGCTAGAAAACAGAACTCTGATGGTCAGTCATGGGGTAATGCTAAAACTAATGCAGTAACATTATATAGAGTATTAGTTAAACTGCACCCAGAGATGGAAGACGAGATAGCAAGAAGGAAGTTTATCATAGATGAGGCTAATTGGTTACATAATCTCGAACCAATGGAGCAACCTACAGCAGAAGATAAGAAAGTTATGCAAGAGGATGTTCATGGAGAAGATCCTGATGATCCTCTACCCTTCTAGTCATTTCCTTGGTTACCATACTCATATCACGATAAGTTTATGGTAACGGGATGAGATGATTAATAAAAATAATATGAATTGGAAATACTTTTTTAACGCATTATTCGTAATAGCCTTAATAGTATTATTCTGGGCAGTAGTTATTTCGGTAGCATTAATTATTTTATATACAAATTATTAAACAATAAAAAAAATGAAAGACACAAACGAAAATTCAGAAAATTTAAAAGATTGCAATTCCTGCTATTCCTGCAATTACTGCAATTACTGCTATTACTGCAATTACTGCGATTCCTGCTATTCCTGCGATTCCTGCTATTACTGCTATTACTCTAAAGGATTAAGAATGTCAGAAAAAATGATATTTTGTCTTGGAGAAGGAAGACATAAAAGTAAAGGAATTGGTTATCAGAAAAACCATATGGCTTTTAATAAAAAAGTTTCAGAAGAAAGATATGATGAAATTTTAGGTGAATTAAGAAAAATATTAGAAGATTTAAAATTAGAACTAAACGAAGAATCTTGGTCAGATGAATGGAAAAAAGTAACCAGAAAACAATGGATTGAAATATCTAAAATACCTGAATTTGATAAAGGAGTTGTTGAAGGAATAACTGGCATTGAATTAGATTTAGATAAGACAGAATTATATTCAAAGGAAACTATTGAAAATGCTAAAAGAATATTGAAAGATGTTGGGGAGTTATAATAAATTAACAATAAAGGTATGAAAGAAAAACCAATTTATAATGAAGATGGCGAAATTGTAGGAGTACATAGAAGTTATGAAATTACACCCAACAAAGAAAAGATAGAAAGTTCATGTGTAGCTGGTGTTCTAGCAAAGTTTAGTTATGAAGAAGAAGAAGATGATAATTAAATAAAAGAATAAAATAACATGCTAATCCTACTATTTAATCTAATATTCATGATGCAACCTGTAGAAGTACCAGAGTTTGTTGAACAGATAGACACAATGACCTGCTCGTTAAATGTTGTTTCTTGTGGAGAAAGTTGGGAAGATACATTAACAGATACAGAATATAGGATAATGATGTGTGAGAGTAAGGGAAATAATTTTGCAGAAAATCCAAATTCTTCAGCTAAAGGAATTTTTCAATTTCTTGACGGTACTTGGGAAAACTACTGCACAGGTGACGTTTTCAGCCCAGAAGATAACCTAAAGTGTTTCAGAAAGTTATATCCACGACACCCCACATGGTGGGAATGTCGATAACCAACTATGGTATAATTAGAGTACGGTACTCAATAGAACAAGAAGGAGGCATTGGATATGTGCTATGCAGGAACATTCGACAAGAAGAAGCATGGACTTGAAGCTTTCAGAAAGATGAGACATCTCCACCAGAGAAAATGTGAGTGTATAACTTGCAGGAAGGATGTAACCGTAACTGTAACTGGTTACGGAAACAAGAAAGTTGCCATCTGCCCGAAGTGTAACAAACTGGCTTACAGTAAGAAAGGAAGGTGATTAAATCTCCCAGCCCAGGGTAACGGGCATGTTCTTTACTGGTTATGGTGTTCCAGTATAAAAAAACACCGCCTAAAAAAATTAACTAAAACAAATATGAAAAGAATTATTAACTGGTTACTAGGTAGATGTAGATTCTACCCCATGTGTAAGAACAGAGATAATTTAAATGCTTGTTGTATTGGTTATGAGAAGTCTAGTTATTGTGGATATGCAAGGGAACAATACAAAAATGATAAATAGAAAAAAGATAAATAATAGAATAAAAGAATACAGAAAGACACATTCTAGAAAAGAAGAATATAAGAAGAGATATGTAGAAAATAAATTATTATATAAAAAACATGTTGACAAACGTAATAATTTAATTAAGAAATATGGTGGTACACATACTTTAGGAGAATGGAATGATTTAAAAATAAAATATAATTATACTTGTCCATGCTGTAATACAAGAGAGCCAGATATTATATTAACTGTAGATCATATTGTATCAGTAAGTGTTTGGGGTGAATGGATAAAAGAAAATAAACATATAAAGTATATGTATGATGATATAAAAAACATACAACCATTGTGCTTAAAATGTAATCTTTCTAAACAAAACAAAGTAATAACTTACAGAGACAAATGTTCAAACTTGAAATAACAACTGAACAGAAAGAGTACGCCTGGAAGTTAGTAAATGAATGTAATTTTGGTAATAGAGGTGTCTTTGATGGCAATAAAGAGAGACAATATACAGGAATACTAGGAGAAGTAGTTATGGCTGATGGTATAGGATTTGGAAGACCACTTGGAGGATTAGGAAGTGATAATGGTATTGACTTCATAATTCACGATATGGCAATAGATCTTAAAACAATGGGCAGAACAGTTGATCCTACAAATAATTATATCAATAATTTAGTAGCTTCACAGGTAGAATCAGAGACAGAAATGTATGTATTCGCATCAATTAACAAAGGAACACTAGAAATGACGTTTTGTGGCTTCATAAAGAAGGAGAATCTTGATAAGTATTTCCTCCCTAAAGGCACAAAAAGGATAAGATTTGATAAAACATCGTTCATATTTAAGGTAGATACATACGAAATACCTAATAAAGAGCTGATAAACGCAGATAGCTTCAGCGAATTAACTAATAAAATACATCAATATTCATTATGAGAATAAAGATACTAAAAGAAGATACAATATTTAGTAAATACATAAGGGATAGAGATAAATGGACTTGTCAGAAATGTACTACTAAATACTACCCACCAGCTAGAGGACTTGAATGTTCACATTTTTGGGGAAGAGGTAATTGGGCTGTAAGGTTTGATGAAGATAATGCTGATGCTTTATGTACTGGCTGTCATATGAGGTCAGAAGGAGAGAAGCAAGGATGGTACAGAGACTTTAAAATAAAACAGTTAGGAGAGGAAAGATACAATAGATTAAGGAGGAAAGCAAATAGTACGCTGAAAAAGGAGGAAGCAATCAGGAGATTTAATAAGAAAATAGCTCAATTAAATATATCAAAAGACGATTAGAGTTATTTTCCTTCGAAATTTGTAGTGGTAGTAACTAGAACCTGTTAAACAGGCAGAGTGCTATCACTACGGTTTTGTGGGACAAATAAACAACTATGCAATTAAAAAAGGACAAGTATTACAAACCAAAAGACATAGCAGACAATGGCTGGATAGTTAATTCTAAAGGCAATCCTGATTACTATTTTATTTTACGACACATAAAATTAGGTAATATTAGCGCAAAAGACTATTGTTCAACAAAAAAGAACTACTTTTTAATAAGAGGTAGTGAGATATTAAAATTTAATGAATAATCAAATGAAAATACTCAATCTTTATGATATTTGACTTTATAACATAGATTTGATAATATTAATATATGGAAAGAAATAAAAAAGGACAATTTATAAAAGGAACAAACGGTGAAACTTATGATGGTTTTGGTATTTGGTATGACAAAAAAGGATATGCAAATATTTGGATAAATATGAAATCTATTAAATTACATATTTATATATGGGAAAAAGCTAATGGAGAAAAACTAAAAGGATATGATATACATCATAAAGATTTTAATAAAAGAAATTATAAATTATCTAATTTAGAATTATTAAATAAGTCTGACCATTTAAAAATACATGCTGGTTGGATAAGAAAAAATAACAAATGGATATTAAAGCCATGTAAAGATTGTAAAAAAATATTGCCCTTGGATAAATTTTATCAAAGGAAAGGATTAACACCATCAAATATTTGTATTAAATGTAGTTTAATTATGTGGAAGAAAAAAAGAAAAGATAAAAAGTGGGTTGAAGAAAAAAAGAAATATTTAAGAAACTATTATAAAAATAAAAAAATATGCGTATCTTAAATGCTTATTCAGGGATAGGCGGTAATAGAAAGCCCTGGGGAAACAAATATCAAGTGACTGCTATTGAAAATGATCCAGATATAGCAAAAATATATAGTGATCTATTTCCAAAAGATAAAGTCATTGTTGCAGACGCTCATCAATACATATTAGAACACTACAAGGAGTTTGATTTTATTTGGAGTAGCCCACCTTGCCAAAGTCACTCAAGTTTTAGAAAAAATATTTGTGTTAGGTATCGTGGTACAGAACCGGTTTATCCAGATATGACACTGTATCAAGAGATATTATTCCTACAGCATCACGCTGACTGTAAGTGGGTTGTAGAAAATGTAAAACCATATTATAAGACATTGATTGGACCATCAGTCATATTGCAAAGGCATTTATTCTGGTCAAACTTTGAAATACCAATTAGAGAATTCAAGAAAGACAATATCAGAACAGCACAAATACCAGACTTGCAAGAGAAATATGGGTTTGATTTGTCAAATTATAAACTGAAAAACAAAAGGCAAGTTTTAAGAAATTGTGTTGAGCCAGAAGTAGGAAAGCATGTGTTAGATTGTGCTATGGGAAAACAGAAACAAAAGAATTTATTCTAACTACTTGACAGATATAAAAAAGTAGTCTATCATGTAAGTACATTCCTTCACAGCAATACATTTAAATTTATTCAGTGTACACAAGAGGTCTTCGGGAATGTGGACCTCTTTTGTATTCGCTACAATTTAATAAGGCCAGTTTTACCCTTGATTTTACTGGATAATCTAAATCAAGCCAATCTAACTTAATTCCGAGTATGCGTTAAGGACAGGTTGTCGCCAGATATAAAACCTAGCAATGTCGTCCCCTGACAACTAGGTCTCTTACTTGTTGATAACTTGATAAATCGAATCTTATTAATACATAAAAAAATCTTTTTAACGCTTATATAATACAATAAGAGTATAGAGGGGAATACCTTATGCGTCGTAAAACGTAAGAATAGAGTTGACAAACTATTTCTATATGATAGAATAAGTACATGAAGAGAGGAAACAAAAGATTAATAATCTAATCCAACGCAATTTTAGCGTTGTTTTTTTATGAATATAAGTGAAATAATAGTTGAATTAAGGGATGTGGAGAAGTTGTCCATATTAACTCCAGCTCAATTATCAGAGTATCTATGTTTACTTTCAGCCAGAATAGATGTAGTAGGCAAACATATCATAGAGAAAGAACAGGCATACAGCTTTAAATGGGATGAAATAAGAGAACTAACAGATTCTGACAAACAGGCTGATAATAAGATTAAACAAACAGATCAATACAAAGAACTAGAACAGGCAAAATATATATACAAGGCAGTAATGGAATCAATCAGAAGCCTTAAGAAGATGCTGACAGTAAAGAGTGATGAATTAAGGAATATGTGTTAATTTTACGACACATAGACTTGGCTAAAGTTAGGTAATTAAGTAAGTAATAATACTATGGGATCAGTACCAGAGAATTTTCATGGAGTGAAAGGAAAAAGTGGAAGGAAATCAATGTATCAAGAAAAGATGGATGCAGAGTTTTTGGCTAAAATGTTTTTTGAGGATCAGGATGAAGAAGACCTAATTAAACAGATAGAATCAGGAAAGTTCTCAATAAAGACAAGGTTACTGTTAAAGGCTATGGAAGGTAATGAAAAGGTAATGCTAGAGTTTTTTAAGAAGATATACCCAGATAAGATCGAAAGCACTATACAGGATGATAGGGTGGAAGAGGCATTGAAATCATTAAAAGAATTAGGTAATGAAGACAAGGACGTACAAAGCAGCGGAGATACTGTTCAAACTGGAGAACAAGCCCCTGATAATACCACCAAGGTTTAGAGAATTATTTGATATTATATATAAGAGAAAGTATCCCAGAACTAATGTAATAGCTCCAACACAGGATGGTAAGAGTTTAACTATTGGAGCAGCGGTAGCATGTAGAGCAGCAATATATAAAGAGAAATTCACGATACTAGCACCTTCACAAAAGAAAGCTGATATTATCATGGCTTATGTTATTGATTTTGTTACACAAAACCCTATATTATCTGACAAGTTGTTATTAGATAAGAACGAGAAGTTAGACAGTTTAAGAAGAGAAAGGAGTAAGAAACACATCACATTCAAAGGTGGTGGAGGAGTTCAGACACTTACTTTAGATGCTAGGAATAGTAGAGCCTCAATGGAAGCTGCTATGGGATTTGGTGCAAAGAATATTATAGCTGATGAAGCAGGGCTTATTGATGATCCTATATGGTCAACTGTTATGCGTATGCTTGGTGGTGCTGGTAAGTATAAAGATACCTTTCTGTTAAAGATTGGTAATCCTTTCTATAGAAATCACTTCCATAAAAGCTCTATATCTAACAGGTATCACCAGATAAGACATACTTATTTAGATAGTTTACAGGATAGCCAAGACGGTTATCATGGTTTTGATGAGACATTCATGGAAGAAATGAAGGGTGAAGCTAATTGGGAGGTCTATTATGAGTGTAAATTCCCTAATGAAGACGAGATAGATGCTAGAGGTTATAGAACACTTATTCCTATGGACTTACTGATTGATAGATATGTTGATAAGAAGACAGATGGGGATAACTTAAGACTAGGAGTTGATGTAGGTGGTGGTGGAGATAAGAATGTTTATGTCTTGAGAAATGGTAAATGTGCATGGATAGAGAGTTCAAACAAGTCTAATGATACAATGACCAATGTTACAGAGATTGTAAGATTGATAAAGGAATATAATATAACACCCCAAGATGTATTCATAGATGATATAGGAATTGGCAGAGGTGTTACAGACAGACTTATTGAAATGGGACATCCTGTTAGTGGAGTATCAGTTGGTGGTTCAGCTACTGAAAATGATAAGTATTCTAATATCAAAGCAGAGGTATCATGGAAAGCAAGAACATGGTTAAAAGAAGGTGGTAAGATAGTTAGAGATGATGGCTTTAATCAGCTTAATTGGATTAAGTATAAGGTTAATACAGAGAAGTTAATGAAGATAGAACCAAAAGCTGATTTAAAGAAAAGAACAGGTAAATCTCCTGATTATGCAGATGCTTTCTTCTTAACATTTGGAGAATCTAATTTACCATTTGTTTATTAATATTTCTAGCTTCTTCTTTTGAAGGAGTAAAATAGATAGGTCTTTCCTCTCTGGCTAGGACGCTTGAGGGGAGGCTAGAGGTATTAATTGTTTGTTGCATCTTGAGCGGGATTGTAAAAAAGAGGTACAATTTCTTGGTTATTAATGGGTATTAGCCATGAAAATATCTACAAAATCATATACACATTTACCCGCTCGAGATTTAATAAATAATAATATATAAAAATGGAAAACAAAGTAAAGAACAAAATTTTAGACAAGCAGTTGTTAAAACTTAACGAAGAAATGGTTATGACAATATTGCGTCTTGAAGAATTAAAAGAGAGTAAAGATGATGACAAAATAAATGTCATGAATCAAATGACTGGAAAGACAGAGGAAAAGACAGTCAAAGAATTAACCGAAGGTAATAAGGCTCATTTAATTGATTTAGAAAAGAAAGAAAAATTAATAATTAAATTAAAAGAAAATGATATTCTCAATGAAGAAGACAAAGGAGAGAAGGTTGAAGGAAAATAAAGCTATGTGTAGAGCCGAATTAGAGGCTGATAGTCTTAAAGCATTAATAGGTATGAGAGAGTTAGAAACTAGGAAACCGATAGATAAAAAACTTATTCCAGTTTTTGAAAAGGATATGGCAGAGTTTAATAATAGGCTAGATGGTAATAATTTAAAGATTGAAGGATTAAAAAACATTACAATTAACCATATATAAATGTTAGATAAAGGATTTAAGAAAGCAATTAAAGATTCATTAATGGGAGCAAGAAAATCTTGTGTAGCACATAGAGTTAATGAGTTATTATTTGAGAACAAATTAAAAGATTTAGGTAAGGTTAAAAAGCCAAAGTGTTATGGCAACGATAAGTTAACTGATGACCAAAAGAAGGCTACTGATATTTATGATAGATATGTAAATAAATCACTTGATTTGAATACAAAGTATTTACAGTCAAGAGAAGATAGAGAGAATATGCAAGAGGTTGTAAAAATTATTGAAAACAATGATCTATAAAAAGATAGGGAATATTTATTTTACTACCAGTTGGGATGATGGACACCCACTAGATTTAAGAATAGCTGAATTATTAAAAAAATATACTTTTACTGGAACATTCTTTATTGCTCCAAATAATCCAGAAAGAGAAGTAATGAAACCAACTGTAATATCAAAGCTATCCTATGATAGATTATTTGAGATAGGTGGTCATACAAATACACATGTAGAATTATCTAAAGTATCACCAGAAGTTGCTATTGCTGAAATCAGAGAAGGTAAAAGAGTTTTAAGGAGAGGTCTTTATAGACAAACACTAGATTCATTTTGCTATCCTAAAGGAAGATATAATGAGGATGTAAAAGCAATGGTAAAGAAATGTAAGTTTAGGGAAGCAAGAACAGTTGATGTTTTAAATAATAAACTACCAAAAGATAATTATGCTATCAAGCCAACAATACATGTTCATCCTAGTAGGAAAGAATACAATGGAAAGAATTGGTTGGAAGTAGCTAAAGAAGTTTGGAAAGATCCAGAAACAGAATATTTCCATTTATGGGGACATAGTTGGGAAATAGAAAAGTATGGTTTGTGGGATGAGTTAGAAGAATTATTTAAATTTATTAAGAGTTATGAAGATTAAATTATATATATCAAACTTTAGCAACACAAGCATTGGTGGAGGTTGGACTTTTCTTCGTAATTTATTAAAAGGATTAGAAGGGAAAGTAGAGATAGTTGATAATTGGAAAGAATGTGATATATATTTTGTATTCGGTATAACCACAATAGACAAAGGAGAGATTTATAATGCTCTTTCATCTGGTAAGAAGCTTGTTTTAAGGGTTGATAATATACCTAGAAAATCAAGGAATAAAAGACAGTCTCCTGTTGCTAGATTAAAAGAGTTTGGTAACCTAGCTGACGCTGTTATATATCAAGGAGAATGGTGTAAGTATTATGCTGGTTATTTTATAGACAATAAGAAAGAATATATTATTAACAATGGCGTAGATACATCTATATTCAATGAAAAAGGTAGAGAAACAGGCGAAAAGACCTATTTATACATCAATTATAACGATAATCCTAACAAGCGATTTGATGAAGCATTGTATAGATTTGACATGGAATGGCGTAAAAACAATGGAATTAAGCTTATAATTGCTGGTGATGCGCCTAGAATCTACAAAGAACACCCAGAATATGACTGGGATTTACCTATTCCTGCTGATATTGAATATGTTGGTATAAAGAATGAGCCAAAAGAAGTGGCTGAATTAATGAGAAAGTGCGATTATTTATTGTATCCTTCATTCTGTGAGGCATACCCTAACACTTTGTTAGAGGCTATGGCTTGTGGAATGAAACCTCTATATCTTAACTCCGAAGGTGGCAGTCTTGAACTGTACAAAAAGAATCTGAATGGAGTTAAGACCATCCAAGTGATGGCAGACGAGTATATGGAGGTATTCAAAAAATTAGTTCTTTAGGGGGAATCACATGAAATGGGAGTTACCTGACCCCAGCTGTATTGCAAATCCCCCGCAATTTTAAAAATTATGAGTTATTATAGTGAACAATTAACAGACTTTATTGCTAGGCTTGAAATTAAAGCAGATAGTGTTCTTGATATTGGTTCTAGTCAAAAAAAAGTATTTGATAGAACAAAAGGTTGGGATGTAAAAGAATATATAACATTAGATTTAGAAGTTCCTCATGAGGGAGAAAAATCAGATATAGTGTGGGATATAAATGAGAAGAGTGGCATTAGAAAAGATTTATATGAGACTTTTGACATAGCATTCTGCCTAGAAGTAATGGAATATATATACGATCCTGTTAATGCTTTAAGTATTGTATGTGGGTTTTTAAGGAAAGGTGGAGAACTATACATATCTTTCCCTTTTGTTTATTGTATCCATAAGCCTGTTAAGAATGATTATCTACGATATACAAGGATGGGAGCTATTAAATTACTAGAAAATGCTGGATTTGAGATAGAAATGATTATGGATAGAGTAGCAAAAGACCCTGAAAAGTTAAGAGATTTCTATAAGTCAGATGGAATGCACGTTGGAGGAGATTCAAATGTAACAGGATTTATAATTAAAGCTATAAAAAGATGAAATTAAGCATACACACAACAATAACTAATCCAGACTACTGGCAATACGCATGGAAAGAATCTATTGAATCATTCTTGGCATTGGCTGATGAAGTAATAGTAATTTATGGTTCTGAAACAGACTTGAGGTTATTACAGAACATAGATGTACCACATGGAAAGGAATTAAAATGGGCTTATCTTGAATGGCCTTATAATTTTAGTTGGGATGAGATAAGTAGGCACAATAATCTAGGCTATTCACTATGTACTGGTGATTGGGTAATGAAGACTGATTGTGATTATGTATTCCATGAGAACGATATTAAGAATATGAGAACACAGCTCGAGAAGTATTTAGAAGAGGGTTGGTTAGCATGTTCTTTTATGAAATATACAATAATGAATAAAGATAGAGCTTATCAGAAGGTTCATCTACCATTCATTTTGAATAAGAAGATGTTAGGAGATACAGTAGGCTATGGCCCATCAACAACAGAGAATACAGCTTGGGGATACCCTATTCATAGAGACGAGTTTGATGATGAGTTAGGATTACCTAAAGGAAGGTCAATAGATCCTAGTGTAGTTAGATCAACTGGTGTAGATTGCTGGAATTATGATAACTTCTTCAAGGATAAGAAGATAACAGGTGAACAGTTCTTGAGATTCAGTCATTCTAGAGATAAAGCAGGGTTTGGTGCAACTTGGGGTAAGACTAAAGAAGAAGCTTTAAAGAAGTTTTGTGAGATGTCTGCTAGTAGATTAAAGAAGACTGGAGCTACTTATAAGCCTTTATCATTAGACGATCATCCTAAATTTGTAAGAGATAAGGTAAAGAATATGACAGAAGATCAGATGGGGTATAACAACTGGAATAATTTTGAAGGAATACTATGAAGATTTTTAATAGTTATTTTATTTATACTCTAAAAAGATACTTGTTTGGTGGCTTCATGGATTTATTCTGTATTCTTAAAATGACTGGTTATGGTAATAAGAAAGATACTATAAGTATGATGTTTGCTGAAATTGGAATTAGTACATTGGAAAAGATTATAAAACAAGCTAAAGATGTTAATAATGGAGAAACTGTATATTCAAACCTTACACGGATTTATTTAAATACTATATCAAAAAGATGTAGGAAAATTTATAAACCTTTTAATTTAGATGATTAATAAAAAAAAGATGACAAATAACATAAGCAAAATACTTGAGGAGTTTGATAAGCTAATAGCTGATATTGGTTATAGAGCTTTGCATGGTAAAAAATACGATTCAGAGAAGGAAACTAAAGACTTCATAAAACAATCAATAGAGAAATGCCTTGATGAGATGTTATATAAGTTGGATAAATTTGAAGAGGAGACAAACAATAACTGTCAAAGAATAAATATAAACCCATCTTTTGATGAGACAAAAGAATTTCTTGAAGAAAAAATCAATAAGATAAAAGAATAATATGGGAGAAATAACAAATACAGCAACATGGGAGAAAACAGGTGGCGAATATGCTATTGATTATATGAAAAGATATAATTTAGTTTCGTACGACGAATATATAGAATCACAACTTGCTAGAGTTAAATCAAAGCAAGGTACTTTTTTAGAACAACCAGATAGATTAGAAATGTTTAAGAAAATAGCAAACACAGCAGGAGAAAAATTACCAAAACTAAAAAGGATAGTTTGTATGGGAGTAAAAAATGGTGCTGAATGTTTTGAATTTAAAAAGAATAGATTTTATTGCGAAGCAGAAATACATGGAGTTGAATTAAGCGAATTAGTTAAGACTGCTAAAGGAGATGATGGTTTAAAGTTTCATCAATTAGACTTTAATGAATTACCTGATGAGTGGGAGGATAAGTTTGACTTTCTTTATAGCAATAGTTTAGATCATGCTTACTTGTTAAAAGATACACTAGACGAATGGTATAGAATAATGCACTCAAGGGGATATATGCTTCTAACCTTAAGTAAAGGATTGATTACAGAATGTGATATATACTCTTTTGATGAGAAAGACATTGATAAGTCATTAGATAAAGATAAGTTTGATTTAGTTAAGCTATGGAAAGAGAAGAATCAAGAAAACAGCTTTAATATATTATTAAAAATAAAAAAGTAATGGGAAAAATAACAAACACAGAAACATGGGAGAAAACAGGTGGCGAATATGCTATTGATCTTGATAGAAGATTGAAACAATCTGGCAAAAATCCTTATGTTATACAAAGAAAGTTCGCATTAGACGCATTAAAGAAGATTAATTTTAAGACAGCACTTGAAGTTGGTTGTAATAATGGCAGGATATTAGAGCCTTTATTCAAGCATTTTCCTAAAAGACACATAGAAGGATGTGATATAAGCCGAGAAGCTTTGGATATTTTGCAAGAAAGATGCCCTAAAGCAGAGTTAAGAAAGGTAAATATAGTAGAAGGATTACCATATAAGGACAATGAGTTCGATTTAGTATATACAAGTGAGTGTTTATGCCATATTGCTTACTATGATATTGATAAAGTAAGAGATGAACTAAAGAGGGTAGCTAAAAAGGTTATTTTCTTGAGTGAACCATTTAGACCAATCTATCCAGATAAGCATACAGTAAATGTAGGTAGTGATAGTCATGGTGGAACTTTTTGTCATCATCACGAGAAATACTTTGATAATTGTGAGACAGATTTTATGGAAAGAATAGCTAAAAATTATTTAATAACATTATGAGAGTATTAATAACACCAGTGAAACATGAGTATTTAATAAATAATTTAAAATAATATGCGTATTCTAATAACAAATGACGTGGAAGGTTGGGCTATTGGAAACCTAACTGATGCCATTATCAAGCACAACAAGAATAGGTTTAATTTTATTAAAGTTCCAGTACATCCTAGGGGAGTTGGAGAATCATTAATTCCTTTAAAAGATGCGATAGATGTTAAAGGAGTTGATCTTTGGCATGGACAATATTGGAACAGTTCGCTAAAGATGTTTGATTACTTCCCTCATTTAAGAAAGCAGACAAGCCTATTAACTCATCACAACCATCATTGTTTAAACAAGGACACTTGGGAAGACTTTAACTCTTTGAATGAAATGACACAATGGGGAGTAGATAAGTTAAGTAAGATACACGAAAATGTGTTTAAAATACCTCATGGAATTGATTTAGATAGGTTTGCTTACATTGATGAGCTAACAGAAAACAAGAATATAGGGTATATCGGTAGAGTAGTACCTTGGAAATGCCTAAAAGAGATATGTGAAGCAGCTAATAAGTTCGAATATAATGTAGTTGGATCAGGATATATTGATGATGTTAAGTATTGGGAAGAGATACCAAGGGATAGATTAGAGTTTAATGGTGGTACTTGCAGGGCTGAAATGGCTTCAGCATCGTTTAAAGACGACTTATATGAAGATATGATGTGTTTTGTCATGTATTCTACTGGTGAAAAAGAATCAGGAACATTACCTTTACTAGAAGCAATGGCGAGTGGAGTTCCTATTTTAGCTACAGAACAGGGTATGGCTAGAGATTTGATTAAAGATGGAGTGAATGGAGTATTCTTTAATGAAGAAAACTTTGAAGAGAAGCTTCAACTTGTCATGGAAGATAAGAAGTTAAGAGAAAAGATTAGAAAGAATGCTTGGGAGACTATAAAGAACTATAGTGAATCAAAGATGGCTAGAGATTATGCAAAGGTTTATTACAAGACTGTATTCAAAGATAATCCTGTTATCTCTGTTATTATCCCAACATTTGATAGAGCAGAAAAGCTATATGACATAATTGAATCTATTGATAGTCAAACTTATCCTGCTAAAGAGATTATTATAGTTGAAGATGGTGATGATGGAGGTAAGACAAAGAAAGTATGTGAAGAGATAAAGAAACACCTTAAGACACCAGTTATTTATATGAATACTGGCAATGCTAATGACTACTATGGATTGGCTCAAGCTAGGAACATGGGAGCATGTGAAGCACTAGGTGAGGTACTTCTATTTTTAGATGATAGATATGCACTTGAACCTGATGCACTAGAACATATATCTAAATGTAAGAATAACCACTTTGACTTTGGTGTAAAGGTTATTAAGGGTAAAGAATCTACAAAGAAAGCATTTATTGAGAACTTTGCATGGATAAGAAAGAAAGACTTCTTCAAAGCTGGAATGTTTAATGAAAGACTTAATATGTATGGTGGTTTAAGCCAAGAAACTAGAACTAGATTTAATGCTCAAGGATTCAAAATGAACCAAGATAAGAGTGTAAAATGTAAAGAGATATTAAGTTCAAGAAAAAATAAGAATAAGAGTGAGATATGGAAAGCTAAATTTTTATTAAGCAAAATATATGAATAGAAAACTAAAAGTATATGTTGACTAGTAAAGAATATTAGTATAATATTTAGGTATAACTATTAATAATAAAATTATGCCTAAAACAATTTATAGAGTTCCAATAGGAACAAAAATTACAGAGAAAGAAACTGGTTATATAAGAATTAAAATAAAACCTGGATTATGGAGAAGAGAACATTGTATAATAATGGAAAAAAAGATCGGAAGAAAGTTAATGAAAGGAGAACAAGTACACCACATTAACAGAGTAAAAGATGATAATAGACTTGTTAATCTATCGCTATGTACAAATTCCAGTCATCATAAATTAGAGTATAGTGGTTCAGGTTTAGAGAAATACAATAAAGAAAAACATGTCAAAAACAAAAAACAATTTAAGGTTTGTAAGTGTTGTAAAAAACAATTCTCTAAATTTGACAAGGAGTATAAATCAAGCGATAAAATATGGGAAAAAACAAAGTATTGTAGCATTAAGTGTAGAAACCTTGATAGTAAAAATTGGAATCATTTATCAATAAAATTTAATAATTATGAAAAAAAGAAAGGATAGCCATGTGGGAGCAAAGCGCAAACTTCGCGTTTTTGTAACCACATGGCACTGATCACGTTATGCACTACTACGATTTGTTTAATGCCTTAAAGGAATATGCAGACTTCTATGTTTGTTATAACCACGCTAGAGAATGGAAAAGCAATAACTTCTTATCAGCTAGACCTATACCAGAAAATGCTACATTTGTTTGTGGCTATGAGCCTGGGATTTATGATTTTGCTATTCTTAATGTAGATCAACAAATAACAAATCCATTATTAGGTAAGACACATGTTTTTAAGGAATTGTTTGATACAGTACAAGATATTCCAAAGGTAGTTATTAATCATGCTACACCTGTATATCCAGAACATCTGAAAGCACATGGTATGAATTTTAATGATGCAGAAAATGAATGTAAAAGAATAATTAAAGAATTATTAGGAGATACGCCAATGATTACTAATAGTCATACTGCATCATCTGAAAGTGAATGGGGATGGGGTTATCCTATTATCCACGGAATGAATAAAGAAGAATATTTTGATTTACCAAAAGAACCTCGTGCTTTTACAGCTTTAAGTCCAGCAGGTTGTGATAAATATTATAATAGAGATGTAATGGATAGAGTTATTTCAATAATGAGAGATGAACATGGCAGAACTGTATTATGGGCTAAAAAGAATGTTCAGACAGATAAATCTTTTGAATGTTATCGTGATTATTTAGGAAGGTCTTTAATCTATCTTGATACTTCAATTAGGACACCAATGAATAGAGCCAGAACAGAAGCAATGTTATCTGGATGTTGTGTTGTTCAAGTTAATGGTTGCCACGATCAAGATAAGTTTTTTAAAGATAGAGAGAATTGTATAATTGTTCCTAATAATCCTTTTGAAATTGCTGAAATACTAGAAGATTTATTAGAGAATAAATATAAAGAGTGTTTAGCTATCGGACAAGCAGGAAAGAAAATGGCCCAAGAAACATTTACTAGAGAAAGGTTTGCACAAGATTGGCTTAAATTTATTAAAGAAGTATTAAAAATAGATTATGAAAAGATTTAAAGGAAGTCCAGCATATCTAATATTTTGGGTATTAGTATTTTTCCCATTTGCAGTTGTATATTGGGCTGCTAAACAAGAAGTAATAAAAGAATAATTATGGAAGTTGCAATAATTGGTTATGGTGTAGTAGGTATGGCTTATAATAAGATATTTGATAATGCTTATATTTATGACAAGGTAGGTTTTAGTGATAATAAAGAAGATATTAATAAATGTGATTTAGGTATTATTTGTGTTCCAACACCAGAAGGAAAAAATGGTAAGACAGATCTATCAGCCATAGAAGATGTGCTTAAATGGTTAGAAACACCCCTTATTCTGATTAAAAGTGCTGTTCCACCTAGTACCACCACCTATCTAAAAAAGAAGTATAAGAAGCGTATTTGTGTATCTCCTGAATATGTTGGAGAAAGTAAGTATTATATACCAGATAAATATTTAGATCCAACAGACCCCAGAAAACATCCATTTCAAATATTTGGAGGAGACAAAGAAGATACTAAAGAGATAGTAGATATATTCCAAGAGCAGTTAGGACCAACAGTAAGATATATTCAAGTTAGTAGTGAAACAGCAGAGCTTACTAAATATATGGAAAACTGTTTTTTTGCCACAAAGGTTACATTCTGTAATGAGTTTTATGAGATAGCAAAAGGATTTGATGTTGACTATAACGAATTGAGAGAATGCTTTATAGAAGACCCAAGGGTTTGTAATATGCACACATCAGTTTTTAAAGAGAATAGAGGGTTTGGTGGTAAATGCTATCCTAAAGATTTAGCAAGTATTATATCTTCTAGTGAAAAGAAAGGATATAAACCAATGTTATTAAGACAAGTAAGAACATCTAATAATAAATTTAAAAAACTATGAAAACAGGAATATTAACCTATCAGATAAAACATGGGAGAGCTAAAGGATCTATTGGTTCATCTGTTATTAGGGGAGATTGGTTAGTGGATGCGTGGGAAGATGCAGAATTATGGCACAATGGAGGTCTTTATGATGCTATGATATTTCAAAAGGTTTATTGGAATTTCTTTATGGAGGATTTTAAAGGCGTAAAAATTCTAGATATGTGCGACCCAGATTGGATGCACAATCAAATAAACTTAAAAGAGATTTCACTCTTGGTGGATGCTATTACCACTTCATCAGAACCATTAAAAGAATATATAGAAAAAATAGTTGATTGCCCCGTTGTCTTTGTTCCAGATCGAGTTAATACTAGGATGTTACCTAAACCAAGAACGCATAAAAAGGAAGCAAAAACAGTTGTCTGGTTTGGATATTCTGGTAATGCTGATGAGGTATTAAGACAAGTATTACCCTCATTAAAAGCCAATGGATATAAACTATTAGTAGTATCAGAAGCAGAGTTTAATCCTGTTAATAACTTTGGTGTAGAGATAGAGAATGTAATATGGAACAATGAAACAGCCCACATGAATATAAGAAGTGCTGATTTTGCTATAAATCCGAGATCAATTAAGAGAAATTTTAAATATAAAAGCACCAATAAAACTCTTATTTCATGGGCTTTAGGACTACCAGTAGTTGAAACTGCTGATGATTTAGCTAAATATAAAGACCCAGTTGAGAGACAGAAAGAATCAGATTTAAGATTAAAAGAGATAGAAGAAAAATGGGACATAAAACATAGTGTTAATCAATTAAAAGAACTAATATGGGATTTGAAAAAAAATCAAGAGAAGAAACAGTAGAAGATTTCCACGCTTATTTAGATGTTGTATTAAGGGATATTCCTTATGGTAAACTTGAAATTGATATAGAAGATGGATTACCTAAAGAAATGATTACCATTATCAGATCAAAGAGAATGGATCTAAAAAGAAAATAGCTTGACAAGTGTAAAAAAAATAATTACAATATAACTAAAGATAATTCGCTGCTGATGAGGAATTACATAATTAACTCCTCATTAAATATGCCAAATAAATTTAGAGAATTTTTCAATCAGGTTTTTACAGATAAGAAACCTAGTAATAATAGTGAGCCTAAAAAAGATTTAATACCTTTTTCAGCTAGTGCTACTTATAAGACACCCGTTCTAACATCCACAGCGTTGGATCTAATGGGATTATATCAGAAGAATGGTTGGGTTTATGCTTGTGTAAATAAGATAGCACAAGAAGCGGCGAGTATTGATATTAATTTATATAAAAAGAATAAGGATGGCGAAATCGAGAAAGTCGAAAACCATCCTGTTTTAGATTTGCTTGATAGAGTGAATCCATATATGACTTTTCATGCTTTAAAACAAACTACATTTTCATATCAGCAAATAACTGGTTCAGCTTTTTGGTGGTTAGTAAAGAATGATTCAGGAAAAGAGATATTAGAAATATATCCTTGGTTGAATCCTGCTAACATGAAAGTATTACCAGACCCAGAAAAGTTTATATCTGGTTATCAATACCAAATTCCTGGTGGAACATTTATTAAATTTGAGCCAGAAGATATAATCTATTTTAAAACATTTGATCCATTAGATCCTTATGTTTCTACATCTCCACTTAAAGCTTCACAACTTGAAATATTAAATGATATTGAAGCAAAGGATTGGAACTATGCTTTTTTCAGAAACTCTGCTAGACCAGATGGAGTATTAGAAATGGATGGAGCATTAACACCAGAACAAGGGGATAGGATAAAAGAAAATTGGTTAAAGAATCATGGCTCTGGAAACCAAAAAGAACATTCGATAGCAATTATCGGTAAGGGTAAATATAAAGATATTGGATATTCACAAAAAGATATGGACTTCTCCTCATTGCTTAAATCATCAAGAGATCAGATACTTGCTTTTTATGGAGTACCGAAAACAGTATTAGGAATAACAGAGGATGTTAATTATGCTAATGCAGAGCAAACAAAGAAAGCATTTTTAGAATTTACTATTGTTCCAATAGTTATTAATTTTGTTGAAATGATGAATGAGTTTTTATTACCTCAATTCGACAATGCTGATGAATTATTTTTTGATTATGAAAATCCTATAAATGAAGATGTTGAATTAGATTTAAAGAGATATGATAGTGGTATAAGAAATGGATGGTTAAGCCCTAATGAAGTTAGAGCAATGCAAGGATTAGAACCATTTGAAGGTGGAGATGAGATTGGTAGATCAACACAAGGAAATGATGGAGAAATATTTACTGAAAATGTTGGTAAGAGTAAAGTTGTTAAAAAGATAGTACCGAACATAAAACCTAAAAAGAAAAGTAGAAAACAGTTAGACATAGAAAGGCTGAAACAACTAGCAATGAAAGATAAAAATATTCTAGATAAACTATCTAAAATATCAAAAAAAAAACAACTAAAACAAGTTAGTAAAGTATCTTTAGTTGAAAAAGATTTAGAAGCTAGATGGAGGTCAAAGATTGCTTTAACAAATAAACAAGAGATACCTTTTCAGAATCAAATTATAAGAGAATTTACTAGACAAGAAAAAACTGTTTTAGAATCATTAAGAAAGAAAAAGATACAGACAGTAGAGGATGTTCAATTTGAATTTAATGTTGAAAAAGAAGTTAAGATTGTAAGTGAACATGTAGCACCAATGATGTTAGCAATATCTTTTTTCTGGGGTCAGAAAGGTAATGAAGAAATAAATTTACCTCTTGATGATTTCAGAGTAACGCCTTCTTTGATTAAATGGTCAAAAACATATTCTAAAAAGATGGCTACAAGTATGAATCAGACAACACTTGATAAACTTAAAAAACATATAGAAACTGGTTTGAATAAAGGAGAAGGATTGCCAAAGATTGAAAGTAGAATAAAAGGAATATTTGAAGAAGGAAGAAATGTAAGGTCTAAAGTAATGGCAAGGACAGAAGTATCAAGGTCAGTTAATGAAGGAAGGATAGAAGCTTGGGAACAATCAGGAATAGTTGAAAAGAAAAGATGGGTTACAGCAGGAGATGAGAGAGTATGTGATTATTGTGGACCAATGGAAGGTAAAACAATTAGTTTAAGAAGTGATTTTTTTAAAAAAGGAGATGAATTTTTAGGAAATTCAAAGACACCATTAAAATTAGATTATGATTCTGTTCCAGGGAATCCATTACATGCAAATTGTAGATGTGATTTAGTACCAATACAATAACAATTAATTAAAATAAAAACATGACAAGTACAAAAGATTTATATGCTAAAATACCAAGAGGAAAACAAACATGAAATAGAATTAGATTGGTACGAACATACACCTAACGCATAACTTGACAAGTGTAAATAAATTCAATAGAATATAAGTATAATATAATTGGCTGCGGAACGAGCAATTCTATACTAGATTTGCCCGTTTTTTATTATTAATAAATAGATATGAAAAAAAAGCAGTACATAAAGGGATTTGTACAAAAAATAGAAGGAGACATAGTTTCTGCCGTAGCCACAACTGATAGTGTCGATAGAGATAACGAAACTGTTAGCATTGATGGATGGGATTTAAAAAGTTTTAATGATAATCCTATTTTATTATGGGCGCATAGATCAGCAGAACCACCTATTGGTAAAATTACTAATATTTGGAGAGAAGGTAATGCCTTAAAATTTGATGCAGTATTTGCCAAAGGAGATGTGTTTGTTGATAGGTTAGTGAACCTAGTAAAACAAGGCATTTTAAAGGCTTTTTCAGTAGGTTTTATAGCTAAAGACATGGATTCAGATGGTAATAGTTTGGAACAAGAGCTATTGGAAATATCACTTGTACCAGTACCTGCTAATCAAGATGCTAGGATGATGTCTGCTTATAAATCATTTTGTAAAGATTTTAGTGATAGAATAGATATTGAAGAACCTAAAGAAGAACCTAAAGAAGAAGTTAAATTAGAAGATAAACCAGAAGAAAAAGAGGAAGTTAAAGAGGAAGTTAAAGAGGAAGAACCAAAGGAAGAAGTTAAAGAAGAACCAAAAGAGGAGGTTAAAGAAGAAATTAAAATGACTGAAAACAAGAAAAATAGATTAAGATTATTCGTAGATAATTGTGAGGAGATGGCTAAAGAGGGAAAAGAAATACTAAAAATTGCTAAATCTGTTCCGACAGAAAAGGTAAATTTAGATACAAAGGTAGCCGATAAACCACAAGACCCACAAGTCAAAATGGTTAAGGTAATGAAACGATTGAGTAAAGAGGTAGAGATAGCTCTTTCTCAAGCTAAAAATTATAATAGAATGGAGGTGAAAAAATAAAATGACAGATGAATTAAAAAAAGAAGAAGAGGAAGTAGTTGAAGAAGTAGTAGAAGAAGTAGTTGAAGAGGTTGTAGAAGAATCTAAAGAAGAGGAATCTTCAGAAGAGGAATCTAAAGATCCTGAAACTGAAAAACTAATGAACGATTTAGTATCTAAACTTATCAAAGCGCAAGCTTCTGAAAAGGCTAAAACTAAAAAAGTGAAGTTAGTTGGTGCAGAAAAAGCTTCTGAAAAATCAATCGCAGTTTACAAATCCAGAAAGGATGGTAAAACTTTGGTTGAAATGAAAGAAAGCAATGTAGAGGCTCTAGGTAATTGGTTCGTTTCGTATGCTAAATATGCGAAAGACAAAAGCCCAGATGAATTTGCAACTGTAAAAGAGTATGTTCAGAAATTGGAATACTTAAATACAGGCACAGCAGCAGAAGGTGGAAATCTTGTTCCAACAATTCTATTACAGATTTTGACTCCTATTCTTGACGATCTAGCAGTTATGAAGCCTAGATGTACTGTATTGGATGTAGTAAATTCTGGTAGTAATTCTTTTGATATTCCTGGTGTTTCAAGCAAGCCTATTGTTTCTTGGAACGCAGAAGCAGCACAAAAAGGTACTACTTCAATGGAATTCACAAAGATTACTCTAACACCTTACATTCTTGCAGCAATCTTGCCTGTAACCGAACAAATGATTACATCTACCCCTTTCAATATTATTCAAATAGTTGCTGAACAACTAGCTGAAGCTATTGCGAGAGAGGAAGATAGAGTTTTTGTAAATGGTACAGGTACAGCTCAACCTACTGGAATTGATGCTTATACATTTACGACTGTTAATGCTGGTGGTGCATTAAATTGGACCCACATTAATGACGCGTATTTCTCATTACAGCAACAGTACAGGACTAGGGCATATTGGATTATGCACAGTGTTACTATCAGAACCATTGCTAACCTTATGGATAGCAACAACCGACCAATTCTTGAACAGAATTTCTTGGTTGAAGGTTTCCCTGGATTAAAGGGAAGACCAGTTCTTGAGAATAACAATGTAAGTGATAATCAAATTTTCTTTATCGATTTGAAAGCATACTTTATCGCTCAAAAGCGTAATATGACTATTGACATTGCTCGTGAAGCAACAGTAAGAGATTACAACTTATGGGAAAGAAATATGGTAGCTATTAGAGTTGAGGAAGAATTGGATGGAGAGTTAACTACTACACAAGCTGGAGTAGAGATCTCAAATGTTAGGACATAGTTGTCTTTTGATATATTGGGGCAAGTGGTTTGCCATAGCCCCAGTAATTAAAAGAAAACATTATGAAAATTTTAAAGATTGGTAATTTATTTAAAAAGAAAAAGGCTAAAAAGAAAAAGAAAGACGAGAAAGAGCCTAAAAAATCAACTTATAAAGATAAGATGATGAAGAATTAACATTTAAAAAATGGCATTAACAACATACGCATTAACAACTTTAGCAAGATTTAAAACATTTGCAGGTATAACCGTAGCTGATGATGATGCTTTGCTTTTAAGTATTATAAATGTTGTTACAGATTTTGTAGAAAAGTATTGTGATAGAAGATTTATCAAGACTACTTATACACAGGAATTATATGATGGTAGTGGATTAAAAACATTAGTTTTAAATCAGTTTCCAGTTGTCAGTACAGAAACTTTCTTATTAGAACAAAGGTCAAGTGTTCAAAATATAGATTCATTTTCAAGTTTAGAATCAAATAGTTATTATATAAAATATACCAAAGGAATATTAGAACTTACAGGAGGTAGATTTTCAGAAGTACCACAATATTTCAGAGTTACTTATACAGCAGGATATGCTTTTAAAAATGATGTTGCACCACTGGTTACTTTAGAAGAAGTTGGTATTGCTGATTTAGAATTAGCTGTTTGGAAGTTGATTAATTATATATACCTTAAAAGGAAGTCAGCCGAAGATATACAGTCAGAAAAGCTAGGAGATTATCAGATTAGTTATAATAGTTCAAGTGATATGAAGGGATTTTTAGACGAGAATCCAGAAGTAAAAGAAATATTAGCGTTATATTGCAAAATTAATTTAATATAGATGGCAATACAAGATTATTTTAATAAGAAGATAGCTGTTTATAGAATATCAGATAGTGGAGATGCAACTAGACCTTATGCAATATCATTCGGTAATACTGGAACTATTGATGCACACATACAAAGGATTGAGGATGGAGATACATTAGATACATATGGAGTACAGGGAGCATTATGGAAGGCTTGGGTAGATGTAGATACAGATATTAAAGAAGGAGATGAAGTAATGGATAGAGGGGATAATAGATATACAGTAATCGCAGTTAATAAATTAGAGTTAAGTTTTCACATTAACAACCATTTAGAATTGATTTTAAAAGAATATGGCGCTCGCAGTTCAAATTAAAGGTTTAGATAAGTTGATAAAAGGAGTTAAAAAATATCCTTCTGCTTCTAAATTAAATTTGAATAGAGCAATTAAAAAATCAATATTTCAAGTAGAGGCAAAGTCAAAACCATTAACACCAATAGATACAGGAAGGTTGAGAGGAAGTTACAAAGAACAGTTTAGTCATTTCAGAGGAGTATTATGGGTACAGGCAGATTATGCTTTATATGTTCATGAAGGAACAAAGTATATGAGAGGAAGACCATTTTTAGAGGATGGAACAAGAAGGTCAAGAACATTTATTACAAGAGCATTTGATAAGGCAGTACAAGATTCATTAAATAAAATTACGAGATGACATCATACACAACAATAAGGAATTACATATCGACACTTTTAGATTCATTGACAAAGGTAGAAGAAGTTATTGATAATCCTGAATTACAGTTTGACAAATATCCAGTAGCAACAATAACACCAGTAGAAGGTGCAGCAGATTTTGAAACAAATACAGAAGATTTAAGAACATATGCTTTCGAAGTTAGTCTATATTATGAGACAAAGTATAGTGGAACAGCCAAAGCAATAAATGCCTTATTCGATACAACAGATGACATATTAGACCTTTTTACACAACAAAAAACATTTCAAGGGGTTGGTGTTATATCAAAAATTAGTATGCCAGCCAATAAAACAGTAATGTTAGTAGTACCAGTTTCAGCAGGATGGGGAGAAGTCCCAGATAAAGATATGATATTCGCAAGGATATTAATTAATGTACAAGTTTCGTGTTTATACAATTATTAAATAATAAATAAAATGGCAAGAACAATCGGTGGTTTAGTAAACCTAGGAATCGCAAAAGAATTAGCAAGAGGAACAATGCCTGACACAGCTGATGTCTGGTATCCTTGGATAGATGTTTCTTTCAAACCAATGAGAGAATATATTTATTCGCAAGAAGCTTTGGGTAATATAGATGAAACCCACGAATCAAAAGTAATAGCAGCGTATGGCGAAGGAGATTTTAGTGGAGAGGTAAGAGTTAATCCAATAGGCTATTTGTTATATGGTCTTATGGGTACGCTGTCAACAGCAGTAGTAGAGGCTGGAACAGTTTGGGATCATACATTTACTTTAGCAAATAATAATCAACATCAATCATTGACATTTTATTTTGATGAACCAAATGGGGATTATAGATTTCCTTTAGTAATGATTGAAACATTTGAACTTCAATGTGAGTTAAGTGAGTATGTTAAATTTAACGGGTCGTTTGTTTCTAATAAAGAACAAGATTCTGTTATAGCTTCACCGACACATATTGACGATTATAAATTTGTTTCTACACAGGCAAATATTAAGTTTGCTGTAAACATTGCAGGATTAGCCGCGGCTTCGGTTACAAAGATGCAATCAATGACATTAACAGTTGCTAAAAATCTATTAAGAAAAATGGTTCTAGGAACTATTGACCCTTATGATATTTTGAATCAAGTGTTTGGTGTAACTGGTTCATTCACATTACCTTATGAAGATAAGACTTTCAGAGATTACTTTAAGGATGGTACAAGCATGGCAATGGAGATTGAATTATTAGATAATTCTACTCTTATTGGTGCAGTTTCACATCCAACACTTACAATCCAAATGCCTTCTGTAACATTTGAGGATTTCACACCACAAAGACCAAAAGGAGAACTATACGAACAAGAAATAAGCTTTAAAGCAAAACGAGATGAAGATAATGACTTATCATCAATATCATCAATCGTATTGAGAAATACTACTGATACTTATTAATAAATTAATATAGACAACTATGGAAAGAGAATTTAAGGAGATAGAAACTCCCATTGGAAAAAACAAGATTAAAATTAAAGCATGGCTTACTGGATTTGAGAAGCGTAAGATTCAAAGTATCTTTCTAAACAATACTGAATTTAGTATGGGTGGAGAGAAAGCTGATTTAGGAAAAATTAAAGGAGAAATATTATCTAAATCACAAGATGTAACTATCGAACAAGTAATTTGTTCAGTAGATGAAAAGACAGAAGGCATATTAGACCTGATAGGAGAATTACATTATAAAGATTTTGACTTTGTATTATCTGAAATAGATAAAATACATAATGATAATAAAGAAGATATTGTTGAAGTTTCTAAAAAAAAAGAGAATTAGAGAGTGTAGTAACAATATGTAAGTTTATGGGCGGCTGGGATTATTACACTTTCTATTCCCAGCCTAGATTTTTTATAGAATATTTGGCTGAATACATCCAACGAGAGAGAAGAGAAATAAAACGTCAACAAAAAAGAAATGGCACAAACAACTAAATTACAATTAGTTATAGAGATGCAGGACAAGGCTAGTAATGACATGAAAAAACTGCAAGACAGACTGACAAAAACAAGTAAAGCAACCAGTTCGTTTGGCAGTATGGTTAAAAGACTAGCCCCATTTATAAGTGGGTATGCATTGATAAGTGGATTAAAAAGCACCACAAAGGCTTTTCTAGTCCAAGAGGCTGCCGCAATGAGATTGCGGTCGTCTTTTGGTTTTGTTGGTGGAATAACGGAAGAAACAGCTAAAGAAATGGAAAACTTTGCTAAAAGTTTGCAGAAGGTTACTACATTTGGAGATGAGGCTATAATATCTGCCCAAGCACAATTGGGTACATTCGGTTTAACAACAGATCAAGTCAAACAATTATCAATGAGCTTGTTAGATATGGCAGTACATCAGAGCAAAGCAACTGGGACAACAATGGAATTAGAAGATGGTGCTAAAGCACTTGGTAAAGCATTTACTACTGGAGCAGGAGCATTGACTAGGTATGGTGTAACCATGACTGATGCAGAGATGAAAACATTTAATATGTTAGATACACAGGGAAAAGTTGATATGATGCAAAAGGTTTTAAATGATAACTATGGTGGTGCCGCTGTTAATGCAGCCCAGACTTATGGTGGTCAATTAACACAACTTACTAATAGCTTTGGAGACTTAAAAGAGATAATCGGTGGAGCAGTTATTAATGCCTTATCACAATTATCTGGTGGGTGGAAAGAATCTATTGAAAATACTGGCGATCAATTAGATAAATCTAACGCATTATCTAAAGCATTTTATTCTTTAGCACAAGTTATGTTAGGTGTTTGGTCAGCCTTGAAAGTTGTAGGTGGAGCATTAGCAGGTATCGGAGAATTACTATGGGGAGTTGGAACAACAGTTGTTGGTTTTGCCAAAGATACTATAAAAGCATTTAAAAATGTTGGATGGTTTATACAAGGATTTGCCTCTATGGTAAAAAAAGTTTTTAGAGGAGATTTTGCAGGTGCTTTTGATGATGCCAAGAGAATGATTAGTACATCTTTTGACAGTACTATATCTAGTGCGGTCAATTTTGGCAGAACATTACATTTTGTATTTGAAGACATGGGCAATAATGTTTCTAATATGTGGGGACATTTTGCAGAGGCTATGGATCAGCGTGGATTTAAACCATTAGAAAGTTTTGCTGTTGATTCTGCTAAAGGAGTGGGAGGAGCAATGACTGATGCTGCTGAAGAAGCTTCTGAATCAGCTAAAAAGGCTTCTGATAGTTTAAAAGATACAGTTAAAGAATATCAAGATACTATAAATGATTTAGTAAAAGAACAAAAAAGTGCCATAGAACAGGCTACTAATGATTGGATTTCATTCAAAGATAGTGCAGGAAAACAATTAGACGACCTAGCTGAAAGACACAAAGCATCTGTTAGTAGTATTTTAGATGATATAAAGAAAGAAAAAGATAGTTTTAAAGAATCACAAGAAGAAAGCGCACAAGATTTTAAAACAAGAATGGGAGAAATGGTTGTCGATCATGAAGATAAATCTAAAGCAATACAAATACAAATAGCTGAAGAATTGAAAAAGGGAGTTGATGCAGATGTTAAAAAACTGGATTCATTAAGAAAAGAATTAAACGAAGAAAAAAGATTAATCAATGATGGTTTTTCTTTCATACAAAAATATAATATTGATATAGATAGTGTCAGAAATGTTGCACACATGAATGAGATGGAAAGACTTGAATATGAATTTAAAGAAAAGAAAAGAATAGCAAAAGAAGAACATGCTGAAAGATTAAAGATTTTAGATGAGACATTAAATGCTGAAAAGGCAGAATATAAAGAATACTATGCTGAATTAAAAAAAGAGTTAAGTGATTATAAGAGTGAATACGAAACAACATTAATTGATATAACAGAATCGACAAGGAAAGAGGTTGCAAAAATGAATGTTGAATGGGATAAATTGGGTCTTAAACATATTACTAGTCCTGAAGATTTAAAAAATTATACAGAAGATCAATTAGTTAGAATTGATGGAAAGATTTTTGCTAAAAGAGCAAAAGGTGGACCAGTAGGAGCAAACCAACCTTATATGGTGGGAGAGCAAGGACCAGAGTTATTTGTACCGAAAAATTCAGGAGATATTGTACCCAATAATAAAGTTGGTGGAATTACTATAAACTTTAATAATGTTTCTGTTAGAAATGATGATGACTTAAATTCAATATCACAAATAGTTCAAGCGGCTATATCGAGGCAATTAAAATTAACCCAGATGGGAGTTTAAAACTATGGCAAGAGTAGACATAAAATACAATGAGCAATCAATTCAAACTTCAACTTATGTAGTTGAGGAGATTGAGCATGAATCAATGGATAATAAGGAATTAAATATACAGAGATTAGGTAATAATGATGGTGGTAAAATTGTTTCTCAATTATATGATGTAAAGATAGTTAGGATCAGAGGAACTGTTTTTGGTACTGATATTGATAACCTAGAAGATAATATAGATCAGTTTAAGTTCCTTTTGAATCAAGATAATAAGCCTTTAGACGTTGAATATGCTGGTGATTGGAGAAGATATGATGTTTATACAGCCAAAATAAACTATGTTAGAAGGCATTATAACCTTACTTTTGCTGAATATGAGGCAGAGTTTGTAGTTGCATTTCAACCATTCGGACACAGTATAGATACATCTACAATAGAACAAGGAATAATCGTTACAGGTACATCTACTATTGAAGGTAGTTATACTTTTGAAGGTACTAGAAGACCACTGCCAATAATACAGACCACAGTTAATTCAGAAACTGGATTATCACAGATGATATTTACTAATGTAACTACTGGTAGTTATATAATAGTTGATTATGTTTTTGAAGATTTAGATGTTCTAACCATAGATACAGAGAATTATACTGTTGTTTTAACAAGGGCTGGTGTAGATACGGCAATAGATTATAGAGGAATGTTCCCTGATTTTGCTAGGAGTACAAATAGAATTAATGTTGGATTAAGAGCAACTGCTGCTGACATAACAGTCAAGTATATTTATTACAGTTTATATTTATAATGAAGCAATTTATACATAAAATTTATGATAGAGATGGAACTTATGTAGCTACCTTATCAAGGGATATAGTAACTTCAGTGCCATCTTTTACTTGGAAGATTAACTCTGGTATTGGTCAGATGAATATTAAGTTGGCTTTGTCTTTTAAAGAATTTAATACAACCTATGAGAATATAATAATAAAATTAGGTTATGAATTAAGAACATTTATAAAAGGATTAAATGATACTGAAACTGTAAGGATATATTCTGGAGAGATAACAGGATATTCACAAACGATTCCAGAGAATGGAAAAGAATCTGTAACTGTTACTTGTATTGGTTATACAAAACAACTAACTGAACAGATGCTTAAAGAGGCTGATGAAACAACAACTATAGCTTTTAATAGTAAAGACCCTAGTAATATTTTAAAAGGAGTTGTAGATAGATTAACAGGTTCACAGATTTGTTATGATGGTGGAAGTATTAGAAATACTGGAACATTAGTTAGTTATACATTTCAATCTGTAATAGCGTTCACAGCAGTTACAAAGGTTCTTAATATGACACCTAATTACTGGTTTTGGTATGTTGATGCTAATAATATTATACATCTTGATAGACCAGATGAAGTAGTAGATCATGAGTTATTCCTAGGTAAAGAGATTAACTCTTTAGAGGGAGAAAAATCAATAGATGAGTTAGTAAATTCAGTTTATTTTGTAGGTGGTGGAGATCCATTATTATATAACAGATACACTGACCCTGGATCTATAACTGAATGGGGAATTAGAAATTCTAAAGTAGTTGATTTGAATGTAGAAGAAGATGCAACAGCACAGATAATAGCGAATAAAGTTTTAGATCAACAGAACATACCTAGATCATTTGTAACAGTTAAAGTAATAGATGATGATATAGATTCAAGAAAAGGATATGACATAGAAAGCTTTTATCCTGGGCAATTAGTACAAGTTAATAATCCTAAAGTTAAATCAGATCAGACATTGTGGGATTTTACATTCGATATAGATAGTTGGGACTATGATTTTACAAGTGTATTTGGACTTCCTATGCAGATATTAGAGATAAACTATGACTTTTATAGTGTTACATTAAAACTTTCATTGCAATTAGAGAATGTTACAAAAAGGATTGAGGATATTAATAGGAATTTAGATCAAACTCAATCATTAGAAGTACCAACGATACCAACATAATTAAAACAAATATATGGCAAAATTTTGGGATAGTAGAGACAATAGACCTAATTCATACGTTTCTGGGACAATAGCAAAGTCAGCAGATGTGAATGGAAACGAAACTTTTTTAGAGAAGTATCGGTCTTTTAATAATTTATTAGTAGTAGATACAGACGGTATTGAAGATACTGATTGCGACAAGACTACAATTCAAGGTGCTATTGATCAAGCTGTTTCTGATAGTATTGGCTATCATATATTTATTAGAGTAGGAACTTATAATGAAGATCTATCAACATTTGAAGCTGGTGTAACTCTTGAAGGAGAGAATAAAAGTCAAAGTATAATATTAGGTAATGGGGCTGCTGAAGCTATTGCCGTTGATGCTAATTATATAACTGTTGATAATCTAACAATAAATAAAACAACTTCTGGTAGTAATGCTGTACAGGTTCAGGGTGTTGGTAATTTTCATCTAAAGAATTGTATTGTTACTTCAGACCAAACTAATTCTACTATATATGTTATTCAAGCGTTAGATACTGATTTAAGTAATATAATAATAGAAAATTGTTATATTAGAAATACAGCATTGAATTCAAATCCAATTATATCTTTTCAAATTACTTCTGGTTCAGTTGATGTAAACAGCACATTCAGAAATATATCAATACTTAATAATAAACTTGTTGTTGATTCTTTGGGAAATAATAAAGAATTGTTACGACTCGAAGCAGATACAGGTACAACAACAACAAAAAGTGAGATTTTTCAGGTTAGGATTCTTGGCAATAGGATGTATTCTGTAAATGCTGGTACTGGTTATGGCATAAGAATATCTGTTGCTAATAATGCAAATTGTAAAATAGAAGAA
>Ga0222637_1000167_pt1 | contig 36391 bp, 39 predicted proteins | sample AntAcemetagen143_FD_181149 | JGI IMG/M metagenome (GOLD analysis project Ga0222637, IMG submission 181149) | Saline water microbial communities from Ace Lake, Antarctica - #143 | ecosystem: Environmental > Aquatic > Non-marine Saline and Alkaline > Saline | place: Antarctica: Ace Lake...
TCAGGAAAGCTTCATTAAAGCTTATACCAAGCTTAGTTCTTTTAAAAAAGAAGCTTCATTTATGACCTGGCTTTATCGGGTTACTTATAATACAGCTTGTAACTACTTAAGAAAGAATAAGGTCAAGACTCTATTTCTACATGAAAATATAGCTCTTGATCCCAAAGAGACACCCGAAGAAGCTGAATTAAAGGATATTGTAAATGAGGCTGTAGAGATTCTACCCTTAAAGCTTAAGGCTGTGGTGGTCTTAAGAGATTATGAGGGACTAACCTATAAAGAAATAGCCCAGGTGATTAAGCGGCCTATAGGGACAGTAGAATCTCGCCTAGCCAGAGCTAGAATAAAATTAAAAGAACTTTTAGCAGATTATATAAAGGGGTAGTAAAGATGAAATGTAAATATTCTAAACTAATTAGTAAGTATTTTGATGGAGAGTTAGATGCTTCTATGGATAAAGAAGTTTTTACTCATCTTTATAAATGCCCTGAATGCAGAAAACAAATTGAATTATTAAAAACAGTTAAAGGGTCTGTAAGGAGATACGAACCTTTAAAAGCAGATAATAATTTTACCTTTAGAGTGCTTGATGAAATTGAAAACAGTTCTACTAAAGGTTGGTATTTTAGTATCAAGCCATTGGCATTAAAATTAATTCCCGCATTAGCAATGGTTCTCGTGGTTTTAAGTTTTATTTCATTCTCAGGGCTAAATAAAGATAAGACAGTTTCCTTAGAAGAAGTTCTACTTGCCAGTAACTATACTTCTAATGAAGAAATAGTCTTAGGTAATGATAACTTATCTGAATACGATGTTTTCAGATTAACTCTTAATTAATAAGGAGAAAATTATGGAAAATTCAAAAATTATTTTAGTTACCCTTATAGTTTTAACACTTTTAGTGGGTGGAATTAGTGGTTATTTAATAGCTGGTAATAACCAGCCTCTTCAAAGACAGGATGATTTTAAAAAGCTTATGATGTTAAAAGCTATGTCTGAGAAGAAAGATAATGGTCCGAGGCAAGATCACCAAAGAGATAGAGACCTTCAAGATAAAAAAGCACAAATGCATAATTTAGATCGTATGCAGAATAAGCATATGAATAAAGAGCAGATGGCTCATAAAAAGGGTGAGATGTTTCTTAAAATTATGACTAAAAAGTGCAACCTTACAGATGCGCAGCAAAGTCAAGTAAAAGATGTATTGGAGTCCAGTAAGGATGAATTAACAGTTGCTAAAGATGAGTTTAAAGGCAAGTTGAATGTCATCAAGGATAAGACAGATGCTCAGATAGAGAATATTCTTACTGATGAACAAAAGACAGAATATAAAGAATTAAAGGAAAGTGCTAAGCAATCCCGGATGCAACAGTCAAAACTTCAAAATAAGACCTTTAAAAGATTAGCTCAAAAGAAAAGAACTCTTAATAAAGTACGAGCGAGTGCTTTTTAAAGTAGAATATAGATAATTAGATTGAAAAACACATAAACCTGCTCTAGCTAATAGTTAAAGCAGGTTTTACTGTATTTAGAGGATTTTAAGAAAAAATATTGACTTTTTTAGGTCAAAAGTTTAATATATCTATAACAATATAATAAGTCTATAAATACAAAGAAAATTTAATAATGAGTTTATCTGATAGGATAAGTAATTGGATTAAGGATAGAATAACTGAAGCTGGCGCCAAAGGCGCTGTTTTTGGTTTAAGCGGAGGCTTGGATTCAGCCTGCGTGGCTGTTTTGTGTCATAATGCCTTTGGAGATAACCTCTTGGGCATAACCATGCCTTGTGAAAGTCATGGTGATGATGAGAAGTATGTTAAACTATTATGTGATAAATTTAATATAAAAACAGAGGACGTTTGTCTGGATAATGTTTATAAAGAGTTAGTAGGGATATTGGCTGAAGGCGATGATTTATCAAGAGCTAATATTAAACCTCGCTTAAGAATGATTACTCTTTATTATTATGCTAATAATCTTAATTATTTAACTATTGGTACAGGTAATAAAAGTGAGCTTACTGTTGGTTATTTTACAAAATATGGTGATGGAGGAGTTGATTTATTACCTTTAGGTGATTTAACTAAGACTGAAGTAAGACAGTTAGCTTTAGAGTTGGATATACCTCAGGAGTTGATTGATCGGCCGCCAACTGCAGGGCTTTGGCACGGACAGACAGATGAGAATGAACTAGGTATTACTTATGAAGTGCTGGATAAGGCCATAGTGGCGATAGAAAATAATAAAATAGATGATTTTGAAGATAAAGATGTGCTCCAAAAAGTTTTAAAATTTAAAAAAGGTGCTTTGCATAAACTTGTTGTTACACCCATGTATAAAAAGAGTGGAGAAAAGTGATGGTGCTAAAGACTAAAGATGATGTTTTAAAATTTGTAAAAGAAAATAAAATTAAACATATCCAGGTTTGGTTTACTGATATCCTGGGATTTTTAAAATGTTTCACAATTACCGATGATGAGCTTAAGGATACTATGGAGCATGGTAAAGGCTTTGATGGAAGCTCTATCACTGGATATGCTGAAGCCGAAGAATCTGATATTATAGCTAGGCCAGATCCGTCTACTTTTCAGTTATTACCTTGGGAGGATGAGAAAATCGGCCGTATGTTTTGTGATATCCTTAATCCTGATGGCTCTCCTTATGCGGGTGATCCCAGATATATTTTAAAGCAAAACCTTAAAAAGGCCAAGGAAATGGGATTTGATTTCTTTGTCGGTCCTGAACTTGAATATTATTATTTTAAAAGCAAGACATCACCTGATATAGTTGATGGAGGAGCTTATTTTGATTTAATTCCCAATGATTTAGCTAATAATTTAAGAAGAAAAAGTGTAGATGCTTTAAGACAGATGAATATTCCAGTTGAAATGTCGCATCATGAAGTAGGGCCCTCACAACATGAAATTGACTTACGCTATTCAGATGCACTTAGTATGGCTGATGCTGCCGTAACTTATAAGATGGTCATAAAGGAAATAGCTCAGAAAGAAGGTATTCATGCTACTTTTATGCCTAAGCCTATTTTTAAAAAGGCCGGCTCAGGTATGCATATTCATCAATCTTTATTTAAAAATGGAAAGAATGCATTTTATAATCCGGATGATAAAGAATACCTTTCGGATACAGCGCGAGCATTTATTGCAGGACAACTCAAGCACAGCCGTGAAATATGTTCTGTTTTAGCTCAGTGGGTTAACTCTTATAAAAGATTAGTTCCTGGATATGAAGCTCCGGTTTATATTAGCTGGGCTCATAAAAATAGGACCGCTTTAATTAGAGTGCCGGTTTATAGGCCAGGTAATGAACATGCCACTAGAGCTGAAATTAGGTGTCCTGATCCGGCCTGTAACCCCTATTTAGCCTTTTCTGTAATTTTAGCTGCCGGTCTAGAAGGCATTAAAAAGGGATATAAATTACCTAAATCAGTTGAGCCTAATATTTATAATATGGAACCTCAAGAAAGAGAAAGTCGCGGTTTGCAGAGTTTGCCAGTTAGTCTTTTTGAGGCCCTAAGAGAAACGGAAACCAGCGCCCTTGTCAAAGATGCCTTGGGTGAACATATATTTAACCGTTTTATTCATAATAAGATGAAAGAATGGGATGATTATCGCAGCCAGGTAACATCTTATGAAATTGAGCGGTACTTGTCTATTCTCTAATTTAAACTTTTTTAACAAAGGAAAAAAGAAATGCCATATGTACAAAGAGTTCTTGATGAAGTCAAGAAGAAGAATCCTAATCAGCCTGAATTTTTACAGGCAGTTGAAGAGGTCCTTGAAACACTAAGACCTGTCCTTAAAAAACACCCTAAATACCATGATAATAAAATCTTGGAGCGTATGATTGAGCCTGAACGGGTAATTATGTTCAGAGTTCCCTGGGTCGATGATAAGGGTGAGTTTCAAATTAACAGAGGTTATAGAATTGAGATGAATAGTGCCTTAGGTCCTTATAAGGGTGGTTTGCGTTTTCATCCATCTGTTAATTTAGGTATTTTAAAGTTTTTAGCTTTTGAGCAGGTTTTAAAAAATTCTTTAACTACTTTACCCATGGGTGGCGGTAAGGGTGGATCTGATTTTAATCCTAAAGGAAAATCAGATAACGAAGTTATGAGTTTTTGTCAATCATTTATGAGCGAGCTTTTTAGACATATTGGCCCGGATACAGATGTCCCGGCTGGTGACATTGGTGTCGGTGGACGTGAAATTGGTTTTATGTTCGGTCAGTATAAAAGATTGCGCAATGAATTCACCGGCGTCCTAACTGGTAAAGGACTTAACTGGGGTGGAAGCCTCATTAGGCCAGAAGCCACTGGTTATGGTTGTGTATATTTTGTTGAAGAAATGCTCAAGACCAAAGGCGAAACCTTTGAAGGTAAAACCTGTGCGATTTCAGGTTCTGGAAACGTAGCTCAATATACGGCTCACAAGTTAATTGAACTGGGAGCAAAAGTAATAACACTATCTGATTCCAGCGGTTATATTCATTGTGAGAATGGTATTGGAGAAAAAGAATTAGAGCATATTTTTGAACTTAAAAATGTGAAGCGCGGCAGAGTAAAAGAGTGTACAAAACTCTTTAGCTGTAAATATCATGATGGTAAACGTCCCTGGAATGAAAAGTGTGATATCGCTTTCCCGAGTGCAACCCAGAATGAAATCAGCAAAGCTGATGCCGAGGCTTTAGTTAAGAATGGCTGTAAGGCTGTTGGTGAAGGGGCTAATATGCCCACGATGCCAGAAGCTGTAAAAGTTTTTCAGAAGGCAAAAGTACTTTATGCTCCGGGTAAAGCTTCTAATGCCGGCGGAGTTGCAACTTCAGGTTTAGAGATGAGCCAGAACTCACTAAGGCTTTCATGGACCAGAGAAGAAGTTGACAGCAGATTGAAGGGTATTATGCAGGCTATTCATAAGGCTGCTTTTGAAGCCGCAAAAGAATATGGTGAGCCGGGCGATTATGTCCTAGGGGCTAATATTGCTGGCTTTATCAAAGTAGCTGATTCTATGATAGACCAGGGCTTAGTTTAATAATAAATAAAAAATGGCTAACAAAAATAGTAAGCAGATTATTCTAGCTAACGCAATAATATTAAACGACGAAATGAATGATATAACTAAAAAGTAAATTTTTGAGTTTTACTTATTCAATAGACAAAATACTATTTTTTACCTATAATATCAATATCAAATATAAAAGCGCCTTCTGCTATTTTTTACAGAAGGCTTTGTTGTCTCTTAGAGTTTTTAAATGTTGGGATAGAATTTATTAGCAGAAGAATAATATGAAAAATTTAGCTAGTTATGATGTCGTTGTAGTTGGAGCAGGGCATGCCGGTTGTGAAGCCGCTTTAGCTGCTGCCCGCCTTAAACTAAAGACTGCTTTAGTTACTTTTACTAAAGATAAGATTGCTCTCTTAAGCTGTAATCCGGCTGTTGGTGGTTTGGGTAAGGGCCAGTTGGTTAAAGAGATTGATGCCCTAGGTGGTGAAATAGCCAAGGCAGCTGATAGCGCTGGTATTCAATTTAAAAAACTAAATGCCTCTAAGGGTCCGGCAGTTTGGTCTAGTCGAGCTCAGGTAGATATGAATGATTATCCAGCCTATATGAGAAGTGTTGTTGAAAAGCAGAAAAATTTGACAGTAGTTGAAGGGGAAGCTATAGGTTTTATTATTAAAGCTGGTAAAATCCAGGGTCTAAAGTTAAATAAAAATAGAATCCTTAAAACAAAAAAAGTTATTTTAGCCTGTGGTACTTTTTTAAATGGCCTGATGCATATCGGTATGGAGAGTTTTGAAGGTGGCCGAATAGAAGAACCGGTCTCAGCAAAAAAGATCTCAAGAGAATTAGCTAAAATAGGTCATAAGATCCTGCGCTTTAAGACAGGCACCTGTGCTAGATTAGATTGTAGCACTATTGATTTCTCAAAGTGCACCACTCAAGAAGGGGATAATCCCCCGAATCCTTTTTCTTTATTTAATGAGAAATTAATCAAAAAACAAGTTACTTGCTTTATTACATATACTAATGAAAAAACACATAAAATAATTAGAAATGATTTAGACCGCTCACCCTTATTTTCTGGTAAAATTACCGGAACAGGAGTGAGGTATTGTCCATCTTTAGAAGATAAGGTTGTTAAATTTCCGCACCATAAACGCCATCAGATTTTTTTAGAGCCCGAGACTAAAAAAAATATCCAGTATTATCCTAATGGCCTCTCAACCAGTTTACCCAGAGATACTCAAGAAAAGTTTATTCGTTCAGTCCCCGGATTAAAAAAAGTAAAAATAAACCGCTATGGCTACGGTATAGAGCATGATGCCATTGATTCTACGCAGCTTTATCCCACCCTAGAATCTAAATTAGTTAAAGGACTTTATTTAGCCGGACAAATTAATGGGACTACTGGTTATGAGGAAGCAGCAGCCCAGGGGATAATTGCCGGGATTAATGTATCTTTATCTATAAAGAAAAAAGAGGCTTTAGTTTTAGATAGGGCTTCAAGCTATATCGGAGTCTTAATAGATGATTTAGTAACTAAAGGTACTAATGAGCCTTATAGGATGCTGACTTCTAGGGTAGAGTATCGCCTTATCTTAAGAGAAGACAATGCTGACCTGCGTTTAAGAAAAATAGGCTATAAAGTAGGCTTAATCAGTAAAAAAGAATACAGTAAGACTTTAAGGAAAGAAAAAGAAATAGCTGAAGCAATTAAATTCCTAAAGACTGAGAAAATAAAACATAGAACAGGCAAGATAACTCTTTATCAGGATTTAAAACGTCCTGAAGTAAAAATAGATAATATTAAAAAGAAGTATAAGCTTAAATTTTCTGATGCAGCTCTAAGGCAGGTAGAAATATCTACTAAATATGAAGGCTTTATTAAAAGACAGGAAGCTCAAGTTAAGGCCTTTGAAGATTTAGAAAAAATAAAGATACCTGCTAGTATAAATTATAAAAAAGTACCTTCTTTATCTTTAGAGATAATAGAAAAACTGACTTATTTTAAACCTCTTACTTTAGGTCAGGCTAACCGCATCTCAGGTGTGACTCCCACAGCCATAACTATTCTGATGGTCTATTTAAAAAAGTATGAACATGTCCCAAAAACCAAGATATAGAAAATTCTCAGACTACCTAAAAGAACGTTTTAATGAGCGTGTCTATAAGGTAAGTGTGGATGCTGGTTTTTCATGCCCGAATAAAGATGGTAAATTTTCAAGTGAAGGTTGTATCTTTTGTGATAACAGGACTTTTAATGCCTACTTTGGGCATAAACCAGTACCTTTAAAAGAACAGATAGCTAATGGAATAAGATTAGGTGGTTTGCGTTATAAGGCAAAGAAGTTTTTAGTATATTTTCAGGCCAATACAAACACCTATGCCTCTATTGAAGAACTTAAGAATATCTATGACACTGTAAATGAGTTTGATAATGTTGTGGGTTTGATGATTGGTACCAGGCCGGATTGTATAGATAATGAAATTTTGGATTTAATCGAAAAGTATAGTGAAAAATATGAAGTCTGGCTGGAATATGGCCTGCAGAGTATTCACGATAAGACCCTAAAACTAATTAACAGAAATCATACCTATGAAGATTTCCTTAAAGCATATGATTTAACAAAAAATAGAAATATTAAAGTTTGTCCTCATGTTATTTTAGGCCTGCCTAATGAAACAACTACAGATATGCTCACAACTGCTAAAGAAATATCCCGGCTTAAGCCAGAGGCAATAAAAATACACCCCCTGCATATAGTAAAAGATACAAATTTAGAAAAATTCTATAAAAAAGATAAATTTAAAATTTATTCCTTAGGAGAATACTTTAATTTATTAATTGAGTTTTTAAGATATTTAAATCCTGAGATTATAATAGCCCGCCTGAGCGCAAATTGTCCTAAGGAACTACTCGTAGAACCTAAGTGGCTTGAAGAAAAAGCCAGGTTTATCCAGCTTCTGGATAAAGAGATGGATAAGAGGGATGTTTCTCAGGGAGATTTGTATCAAGAGTGATAATTGACACTTGAGTATTTATATACTATAATCCTTATTATATAGCTTTAAGGAGAGCAGATGAAGAATAAAGATTCTATTGAGAATAACTGGGTAGCTATCCTGGATTTTGGTTCACAGTATACGCATTTAATTGCCAGGCGTGTGCGTGAATTAAAAGTCTATTCTGAAATTGTGCCCTTTAATATTAAAGCTAAAGATTTAGCTAAAAGGAAACCCAAAGCTATTGTTCTTTCTGGTGGTCCGGCGAGTGTAACTGCTAAGAAGAGTCCTAGATGTGATAAAGGCATATTTGAATTAGGTGTGCCTGTTTTAGGTATCTGTTATGGCGCTCAATTAATGACAAAGGTTTTTACTGGCAAGGTTATTGGGGCTAAGAAGAGAGAATATGGCAAGGCCAGCTTTAAGCCTAGCTCCAGTAAAGATCTTTTTAAAGGAATTAATAAAAGTCAAATAGTCTGGATGAGTCACGGAGACAGGATTAAGAAATTACCTCGTGGCTTTAAAGTGATTGGCACAACTTCTAATTCGCCAGTAGCGGCTATGAGCTGTGAATCAAATAAGCTATACGGCCTGCAGTTTCATCCGGAAGTAGTTCATACCCCCAATGGTAAAATTATTATTAAGAATTTCATAAAAGGGATTGCTAAATGCAAAGCCACCTGGAGCATGAGCTCATTTGCAAAAGAAACGATTAAGAAAATAAAAGAGGATGTCGGAAATGACAAGGTCCTCTGCGGGATGTCAGGCGGAGTTGACTCTTCAGTCTTAGCTCTTTTATTGCACAAGGCCATAGGCAAAAACTTAATCTCTATTTTTATAGATCACGGCCTAGGCCGAAAAGATGAAGCTAAACAGGTTGAGAAAAGATTTAAGAAACATTACAAACTAAATTTAAAAGTTGTAAACGCTCAGGATGATTTTCTTGGGGCTTTAAAAGGTGTTACTGATCCGGAGAAGAAAAGAAAAATTATCGGTAAAACCTTTATTAAGGTTTTTGAAAGAGAAACAGGTAAGTTAGGTAAAATAAAGTATCTGGCTCAAGGGACCCTTTATCCGGATGTAATTGAATCTGTTTCGCCTACGGGTGGCCCGTCAGCAACTATTAAGAGTCATCATAATGTAGGTGGTTTGCCCAAGAGATTAAAGTTTAAATTAGTTGAGCCTCTAAGAGATTTATTTAAAGATGAGGTTAGATTAGTCGGAAAAGAGCTTAAACTAGCTGATGAAATAATTAACAGGCAACCTTTCCCGGGTCCTGGTCTGGCAGTGAGAATTGTCGGAGCAGTTACTAAAGAGAGATGTGATATCTTAAGAGAAGCTGACTGGATTTTAATTGATGAAATAAAGCGAGCCAACTTTTATAATAAGCTCTGGCAGTCATTTTGTGTATATTTGCCGGTGAAGTCAGTGGGTGTTATGGGCGATGAGAGAACCTATGAAGATGCCATTGCTATAAGGGCAGTGGTTAGTGAAGACGCCATGACGGCTAATTGGGCTCATCTGCCATATAGTCTGCTTGAGAAGATATCCAATAGGATTATAAATGAAGTTAAAGGTATTAACCGGGTTGTTTATGATATTTCTTCTAAGCCGCCAAGCACTATCGAGTGGGAGTAGGGGGCTGGATTAAGAATTAAGGATTAAGGATTAAGTAAAAGCAGAAATAAAGACAAGAGGAAGGATTAAGAAGAGCGCGGGGGCAAAGAAGAATTGTGAAATTCCATAGATGTTTTTGAATAGAAAAAAAGAAATGAAATCTAAAAAAGTTAATTCAGCCATTTTACTTATGTATTCTCCTGATAAAAAGGGATTAGTGGCCGCAGTGACAAAGTTTTTAGCGGCCAACAATGGTAATATACTTTTTCTGGAACAACATGTAGATTCTCAGGAAAAAGCCTTTTTCATGAGGATTGAATGGGATCTTTCCAAATTTAAAATACCCAGGGATAATATCGGAAATGTTTTTAATAAACAAGTAGCGGCAAAATTTAAGATGAAGTGGCAGCTATATTTTTCTGATGTTTCTCCTAAAATGGCTATCTTCGTCTCTAAATTTTCCCATTGTTTGTATGATATTTTATCCCGCATGGAATCAGGGGATTATAATGTAGAAATTCCCCTTATTATAAGTAATCATCAGGAGATAAGAGAAATAGCTCAGAAATTCAATATAGATTTTTATTATTTTGATAAAAATAACCGAAATAGAAAAACACAAGAAAAAGCTGAATTAAAATTACTCAAGGATTATAATATTGATTTCCTTGTCCTTGCCCGTTACATGCAGGTCTTAAGTAAAGATTTTATAAAACAATATCCTAATAAAATTATAAATATCCACCATTCTTTTTTACCGGCCTTTGCCGGAGCCAGGCCTTATCACTCAGCCTATAAAAGAGGAGTTAAGATAATCGGGGCTACCAGCCATTATGTGACCGATGCCTTAGATGCCGGGCCGATAATTGAGCAGGATGTTATTAGAGTTAGTCATGCTGATAGAGTCAGTGACATGGTCAGAAAAGGACAAGATTTAGAAAAGGTTGTTTTGTCCAAGGCTATCTGGTATCACCTAATGAGAAAAACCATGGTTTATAAAAATAGGGTTATTGTTTTTAATTAAGGATTTATTCGAGAATGAGTAGTTATTAAAAATTTATTGACATAGATTGGGATATAAGTAAAATGTTTAATATATCAACTAAATATTGCTTAAGGCACAAGGAAGTTTCTTAGGCAGGCAGATAATACTGTCTGCTTTTTTATTAATGGGTGATTTTTTTGAGAAAAGGTGAGATTCAATGAATAAAATAGTTGCTAAAAAAAAGATATCAAAAGACATCGTTCAACTTACTTTTGAAAATAAGGAATTGGCTGAAGTTAGAAAACCAGGCCAGTTTTTAATACTCAGGGTTCACGATAAGGGAGAAAGAATACCCCTAACCATTATGGGTTCCGATGCTGATAAAGGAACAGTGGATATTATTTTTCAGGTAGTAGGTAAAACCACGACCTTGTTGTCTGAATTAAATGTAGGTGATAAAATATTAGATGTTGCCGGCCCATTGGGTAACCCTACCTTAATTGAAAATTTTGGCCGCTGTGTAGTTATTGGTGGTGGTGTGGGAACAGCTGTTCTATTTCCAGTTTTAAAGGCTTTAAAGGAAGCAGGCAATGCAGTAATCGCTATTATTGGAGCCAGAGATAAAGATGCTCTTATTTTAACTCAGGAAGTAGAAGCTCTGACTGATGAATTAATAATTACTACAGATGATGGTAGCGCCGGTAAAAAAGGCCTAGTTACCGATGCTCTAAAAGAAGTTATTTCCCGAGGTGAAAAAATAGACTATGTTTATGCGGTGGGTCCGGTGATTATGATGAAATTCGTTGCCTTAACCACAAAGGAACATAAGATTAAAACAGAAGTGAGTTTGAACCCTATTATGATAGATGGCACTGGAATGTGCGGAGGTTGCCGTGTAATGATTAGTGGTAAAGAGAAATTTGCTTGTGTGCATGGGCCCGATTTTGATGCCCATGAGGTTAACTTTGATCTTTTAATGCAGCGGCTTAAGATGTTTAAAGGCAAAGAAAATAAATCTATGGAATGTCATTGTAAAAATAAGGAAAATTAAAAGATGTCCAAGCCTAATGAAAAAGTTCATATGCTTACTCAGGATGCCCAAAAGAGAAAAAATAATTTTAGTGAAGTGGCTACGGGTTTGACTGAAGAGTTGGTCCTACAGGAAGCTGAGCGCTGTCTTAATTGTAAGAATCCTCTTTGTGTGGCTGGATGCCCGGTAGGGATAAATATACCTAAATTTATTCAGCTGATAAAGGAGAAAAAATATCTCGAGGCTGCAGTTGTAATTAATCAGGATAATCTTTTACCAGCCATATGCGGGCGAGTTTGTCCGCAGGAAAATCAGTGTGAGCAGGCCTGTGTTTTAAATAAATCAGGTAAGTCTATAGGTATAGGCTATTTAGAGAGATTTGTTGCAGATTATCAGAGAAAGCATTCCAAAGAAGAAACTAAAGAAAGACCATCATCAAAAGGGAAAAAAGTTGCTATTATTGGCTCTGGGCCTTCGGGCTTAACCTGTGCGAGTGAATTAAAGAAAATGGGATACGGAGTAACTATTTTTGAGGCTTTTCATAAGCCCGGGGGTGTTTTGGTCTACGGGATTCCTGAATTTAGATTGCCAAAAGATATTGTAAATTATGAGATAGATAATTTACGTAAAATGGGAGTTGAAATAAGGACTAATAGTGTTATCGGAAGGTTAAAAACAATTGATAAACTTTTTGAGGAAGGTTTTGATGCTGTTTATATAGCTACTGGAGCAGGGCATCCGGTATTTATGAGTGTTGAAGGAGAAGAATTAAACTATGTCTATTCCTCAAATGAATTTCTAACCAGAGTTAATTTAATGGAAGCTTATAAGTTTCCAGAAGTTGATACACCGGTTGTTTTGGGTAAAAAAGTTGCTGTTATTGGTGGAGGTAACACCGCTATGGATTCAGCTAGATGTGCTTTGCGTATGGGCACTGAAAAAGTATATTGTATCTACAGGCGTTCTGAGAAAGAAATGCCAGCCAGAGTCGAAGAAATTGAACATGCTAAAGAAGAAGGTGTGGAATTTATGTTTCTAACTGCACCTGTTAAGTATATAGGTGATACTGAAAATAATGTAAAAAAAGCAGTGTGTATCAAAATGGAGCTAGGAGAACTAGATGCGTCCGGCAGAAGAAGGCCAGTTCCTATTAGTGGCAGTGAATTTGAAATTGAAGTAGATTCTGTAGTTGTTGCCATAGGTACAAATGCTAATCCCTTAATAAGTGAAACCACTAAAGATATGGAAGTCAATAAGTGGGGATATATTGTGGCTGATGAGGCAGGCAGAACTACTAAGAAATATGTGTATGCCGGAGGAGATATTGTAACTGGCTCAGCTACAGTAATTAAGGCCATGGGTGCTGGAAAAGAAACAGCACATGTTATTGATGAGGATTTAGAAAAAAAAGACAGGTAATTTGAGTTTAGAACTAAAAGTAATCCCTAAAAAGAAGGCTAAGATATAAGGCCTTCTTTTTTTAAAGTCCTTGACCATTTTAAAGTCTATTTATATAATAGATAAGTTAATCGTTTGGATATATTGATAAGGGAAACCTATAACCAAAGGGAGTTATGGTATGTTTAAGAAACTTGACGACGTTGTTAAGTTCATTAAGAAGAACCAGATAAGAATGGTTGATTTTAAATTTACTGATTTGTCCGGCAAATTATATCATATTACTATTCCAGCAAAGAACTTCTCGATTAAGACTATTAAGGAAGGTATTGGTTATGATGGTTCGAGTATTGGATTTAAAGCTGTTGAATGTGGTGATATGTGTGCTGTACCGGATATCTCAACTGGATCAATTGATCCTTTTTGGGATGTTCCAACTTTAAGTTTTATGTGTAATGCTGTAGAGGCTGATACAAAAGCTGAATTTCATATGGACCCCAGAACGGTAGCTCAGAAAGCTGAAAAATATCTTAAGGCTTCTGGAATTGCTGATAAATCTTTAATGGGGCCGGAATTTGAGTTTTATATTTTTGATAAAGTATCTTTAGAAAATGAACCTTGTTCAACATCTTTTAGAATTATTTGCGAAGAATCTATTTCCGGAAGGGAAAAAGGTGCTCTTCCAACGTCAGGACACAAGATGCTTCATAAACAAGGTTATCATCAAGCTCCACCATTAGATGGATTGTATAATATTAGGGCTGAAATTGTTGAGGAGATAGAAAAAAGCGGCATAAGCGTTCATTATCATCATCATGAAGTTGGTGCTCCGGGGCAATCTGAAATTGAAGTTGATTTAAAACCTTTATCTGAAGCAGCCGATAATACTATGGCTATTAAATATATTGTCAGAAATATGTGCAAAAAATTGGGCAAAACAGCAACTTTTATGCCTAAGCCGCTTTATTTAGAGGCGGGAAGCGGGATGCATGTACATCAGTTTCTTACGAAAAATGGTAAGAATGTTTTTTATGATAAAAAAGCTAAGTATGCTAATTTAAGCAAAACAGCTCTTTATTATATTGGAGGCATCTTAAAGCATGGACGAGCTTTAACAGCTTTTACAAATCCGAGTACTAATTCTTTTAAGAGGCTGATAGCTGGTTATGAAGCTCCGGTAAATTTATTTTTCTCTTTGGGTAATAGAAGTGCTGCTATAAGGGTGCCTAAATATGCTATTAAAGAAGCGGATAAGAGAATTGAATATCGTCCGCCAGATTTTACCTGTAATATCTATTATTGTCTGGCTGCACTTTTAATGGCTGGAATTGACGGTATAAAAAATAAAATAGATCCTACTAAAAATAATTTTGGACCTTATGATGTTGATATATTTAATGCTCCTGATAGTCTAAAAAATAAAATTGTACCTCTACCGACATCTTTAGAAGAGTCCTTAAAAGCACTTAAAAAGGATCATGAATTTTTGCTTAAGGGTGGAGTATTTAGTGAAGATTTGATTAAGTGTTGGATTGAAAGAAAAATGGTAACTGAAGTTGAAGCTATAAAGAATAGACCGCATCCTTATGAATTTCAGCTTTATTATGGTTCATAAGAATTACAAAAAAGATTAAATAATGAGTGAATATAAATTTAAACATCTTTATGGGCCGGTTTCTTCATGGAGACTGGGTAGGTCTTTGGGGGTGGATTTGCTCCCCAGTGGTTGTAAAATCTGTACTTTTGACTGTGTTTATTGTCAATTGGGGAAAAATAAAGAATATACTACTCAAAGACAGGTTTTTGTAGAAACTCAAGGTGTTATTGAAGAGATTAAATCTCTACCAGATATTCCCATAGATTACTTTACTTTTTCTGGACAGGGTGAACCTTCTTTGGCTTCTAATTTAGGTGAAACAGCCCGGGCTATAAAGGAAATTCGTAGCGAACCTGTGGCAGTTATTACTAATGGTTCTTTTATTTATGACGCTGGCTTTAGGGAAGAATTGGCTGTAGTTGATTATGTATCCTTAAAGCTGGATGCCTATGATCAGCAAAGCTTAGAGAGTCTTAATCAGCCCTGTAAACAGGTTAAATTTGAGGATATTTTTGACGGGATAGTAGAGTTTAGAAAGATATATAATAAGACCTTGGCCTTACAACTTATGTTTATTGAGAATAATAGAAATTGCGCCAATAAATTCATTAAGCTTTTAGAGGCTATTAAGCCTGATGAGATTCATCTTAATACACCTCTTAGGCCGAGTGCGGTTAAACCGTTATCTGAGAGTGAAATGCAGGAAATAAAATCTGAATTTATTAATTTACCATATAAAATAAGTTCTGTTTATGAAATTGAAAAACTTAAAGTAGAACCTATTTCTGAAAGTGATACTTTAAGAAGAAGACCAAATAAATTCTAGGAGTTTTATCATGGCAGAATGTAAAATTGAGGAAAATTTAAAGCATTGTACCTGTAGTTTTACGTCATGTGCTAAAAGAGGCCTTTGCTGTGAATGTATTAAGGCTCATCGCGGCCAGGGCGAGCTTCCCGCTTGTTATTTTCCCTCAGATGTGGAGAAGACAGGGGAGCGTTCTATAAAAAAGTTTATAGAGCTAATTAAAGAAAGAGGCCAGTGGTGGTAAATGAGAATGAAATTACTCCAAGAAAAGATATAGCTATTAAAGCCGCTCTTGAAGCAGGTAAAATGCTTAAAGATAATTTCGGACATGTAACTGATGTAAAAACCAAATCTGATAGGAACCTGGTAAGTGATCTGGATTTAAAAGCAGATGAGATTATTGCCGGAATTATTAAGGAGAATTTCGAAAGTGATAATATTCTCTCTGAAGAAAAACCTATTCCGGAATTAAAATCAGCTTTTACCTGGATTATAGACCCTATTGATGGCACTCATAATTATATTCGTAATATTACTATTTTTGGAGTTTCTATAGGAATAGCATATAAAGATAAAGTTGTGGCCGGAGTTATATATATTCCGACTACTAATGAGCTGTATTGGGCCCAGAAAGATAAGGGTGCTTACTGCAATGACAAGAGGATGAGAGTTTCTCCAAGAGACATTAAGCAGGCGACAATATTTTTTGATTCAACCATTAGATATAATCCAAGTGTGCTTTTAAAATCTCTAGACGGCTTGGCGGATAAAGTTTTCAATGTCAGGATGTTAGGCTCAACCGTTAGGGGTTTAACTTATATAGCTCAAGGTAAAGCTGAACTTGAGGTTGAATATACGGATCAGGTTTGGGATTATGCGGCCGGGTTGCATCTTATCGAGGAAGCTGGCGGTAGAGTAACTGATTTAAAAGGTAATGAATGGAACATAAATACAAAAGGCTATATTGCCTCTAATGGGGTCATTCATGATGAGGTTTTAGATATAGTTAACGATAATAAGTAAGGTTCTTATGGATATAGAAGCTATAAAAACTAATTGTGAAAAAATAAAAGCCGAGATACCGGATAACGTTAAAATAGTTATTGCGGCTAAGACAAGAAGTGTCGATGAGCTTAAAGCTGCACTTGCTGCTGGAATGAGTATTGTCGGAGAAAATTATGTTCAGGAAGCCGAGGAGATAAAAGAATCTTTGGGTAGGAAAAGCAATTCACTTAAATGGCACATGATCGGACATTTACAGACAAATAAAGTAAAGCTGGCAGTTGAAATATTTGATATGATTGAAACCCTAGATTCATTAAAACTGGCTGCAGAAATAGATAAAAGAGCCAAAGAGGTTAATAAGATAATGCCGGTTTTAGTTGAAGTTAATAGCGGTGAAGAAGATCAGAAAACAGGGTTAAGACCAGAAAAAGTTATTGAATTTATAAGGGATATAAGTTTACTTCAAAATATTAAACTATCGGGTTTGATGACTATGGGGCCACGGTTTGGTGATCCAGAAAACGCGAGGGATTTTTTTAAAAAAACTAAAAGTTTATTTGATGAAATATCAGCTTTAAAGATAAGTAATGTTCAAATGAAATATCTTTCTATGGGCATGAGTAATACTTATAAAATTGCCATAGAAGAAGGCAGTAATATGATCAGGCCGGGAAGTATTATTTTTGGTCAAAGAGAACAGTCTTAATAACTTAAAACTGAGAGGAAAAATTTATGTCAGATGATTCTCTAAAAATTATTCAAGAAAAATGTTCAGCTGAAAACTTAAAAAAATTAGAAGCTTTAAATGATCCAGCCCTGCTGGAATTTATAGCAGAATATCTAGAGCTCTGTAATCCTGATACGATTTTTGTAAGAACTGATTCAGAGCAAGATGCTGATTATATAAGAAAGAAAGCCTTAGAGCTCAAAGAAGAATTGCCTCTGGCTACCGATGGGCATACAATTCACTTTGATGGATATAATGATCAAGCCAGAGATAAAAAGAATACTAAATTTTTAGTTGATGAAAATACAGAATTATCAAGAGGTATTAATCAGATAGCTAAAGAAGAAGGCCTAAAGGAAGTTAAATCATATTTAAAAAATATTATGCAGGGCAAAGAAGCCTACATTTGTTTTTATTGTTTGGGTCCGAATGATTCTGTATTTTCTATTCCAGCAGTTCAGATAACTGATTCCAGTTATGTCGCTCATTCAGAAGACCTGCTTTATAGAAGTGGTTATGAGGAATTTCGAAAGTTGAATGGTGAAGATAGTTTCTTTAAATTTGTTCATTCTGCCGGCGTTTTAGAAAATAGCGTTAGTCGTGACATAGATCAGCGAAGAGTCTATATTGATTTATCTAATAATATAGTTTACAGCACTAATACTCAATATGGCGGAAATACAATTGGTTTAAAAAAATTAGCCATGAGACTGGCTATTAAAAAAGCATCCCAAGAAGGCTGGTTGACTGAGCATATGTTTGTTATGGGTACTATGGGAAAAGAAAACAGAAAAACATATTTTACGGGAGCATTCCCTAGCGCTTGCGGTAAAACGTCTACATCTATGCTTGAAGGTGAAAAAATCGTAGGTGACGATATTGCTTATTTAAAAAAAATAGATAATGAAATTAGAGCGGTAAACGTTGAAAGAGGTATGTTTGGTATTATTAGAGATGTTAATTCCGAGGATGATCCGCTTATTTGGAAGGCGCTACATGATCCCGGTGAGATCATTTTTTCGAATATCTTAATGACACCCGATAATATACCTTATTGGCTGGGTAAAGATGGCGAAGTGCCCTCAGAAGGTATAAATTATTCAGGCAAGTGGCAGCCAGGGAAGAAAGACGATGCTAATAATGAAATAACACCTTCTCATAAGAATGCCAGATATACTATTAAACTGGCTAAGTTAGGGAATCGAGATGAAAAAGCAGATGCTCCTGAAGGGGTCAAGGTTGAAGGGGTTATTTATGGAGGTAGAGATTCAAATACTTCACCTCCGGTAGAAGAAGCTTTCAATTGGAGCCATGGAATTCTAACTAAAGCATCTACATTGGAATCAGAAACTACAGCAGCCACCCTAGGACAAGAGGGAGTTAGAGTTTTTAATCCTATGTCTAACTTAGATTTTCTCTCTATCCCTCTAGGCAGGTATATAAATAATAACATTAAATTTACTGAAGGTTTGAGTAGTGTGCCGAAGATTTTTTCAGTTAATTATTTTCTTAAGGACAAAGAAGGAAAATATATTAGTGGTATGCATGATAAGCATGTTTGGTTAAAGTGGATGGAGTTGAGGGTTCACAATGAAGCTGAAGCCATAAAAACACCTTCGGGATATATTCCACTCTATGAGGACTTAAAGAAACTATTTAAAGAGGTTTTAAATAAAGAATATACTCAAAGTATTTATGATGAGCAGTTTAAAATGAGAATCCCTGAAAATGTAGCTAAGATTGACAGGATAATAGTTATCTATAAAGAACAGGTAGATGATACGCCTAAAGAGATTATTAAAGAATTAGAATTACAGCGCGAAAGATTTTTTAAATTAGCTGATAAATTGGGGGATTACGTCACTCCCGGTGTTTTAAAAGAAAATTCTGATTTAGTCTAAGTAAGGAGAAATTTATGCAGGCCATAATGAAGGTTGAGCTTGAAGGATTAAAGCTCTTTAAGCGGGGCAAAGTAAGAGACGTTTATGATTTAGATAATGCTCTTTTATTTGTGGCTAGTGACAGGATATCAGCCTTTGATGTAGTTATGCCTAATGGTATACCGGATAAGGGTAAAGTTTTGACTCAGATATCAGTCTTTTGGTTTGAATATACAAAGGACTTGATTGATAATCATATCATAGCTACAGATATTGATGATATCATCAGCCATGATGAAAGACTTAAGCCTCATAGGGATTTACTGGATAAAAGATCTATGCTGGTTAAAAAGACAGAGCCTCTGGTTGTTGAATGTGTGGTTAGAGGTTATCTGGCTGGTTCAGGGTGGAAAGAATATAAAAATAAGCAAAGTATTTGTGGAATCAATCTACCTGAAGGCTTAAAAGAATCAGATAAGTTGCCAGAAGTTATTTTTACACCTTCGACTAAAGCTGAAGAAGGGCATGATGAACCTATTAATGAAGCTCAAACTAAGGATCTTATCGGAGCAGAAGCCTTTGAATTTGTGCGCTCAAAAAGCATTGAAATATATAAACAAGCAGATGATTTTGCAAGGGGAAAAGGAATAATTATTGCCGATACTAAATTTGAATTTGGTAAAATAGGTGAAAAAATAGTTTTAATAGATGAAATTCTTACTCCTGATTCATCCCGCTTTTGGCCTCTAAATGATTATGAACCTGGCAGAAGCCAAAAGAGTTTTGATAAGCAATTTACCAGAGATTACTTGGATTCATTAGCTTGGGATAAAACTCCTCCGGGTCCTGTTTTGCCAGAGGATATTGTTGAAAAGACAAGGGAAAAATACCTTTCAATCCTTGAAATGATTACGGGGAAAACCCTCTAAATTATCACTGTCGATTTATTTGAATAACTGTTTTTTTATGGTAAACTTATAAGAAGGCTGTTTCATTAGAGTTTATCCGAAGGAGAAAGAAATGAGAGTTATTATAGTTGGTATGGGTGGTATTGGCACCCAGTTAGCTAAAGATTTATCTCAGAGAGTTAATATGGAATTGGTGCTTATAGATGCCAATGAAGAGAAGTGTGAGGATCTTTCAAGAGATTTTGATGCTTTGGTCTTGCATGGTGATGGCACAGAGCTAGAGCTCTTAAATAAAGCTGATGCTAGAAATTCTGATGCTTTAGTGGCTACAACTGAATCAGATGCCCTTAATACTGTAGTTGGTATGATGGCTAAGAAGCTTAATGTGCTCAAAATTGTTGTAAAATTGAATGATGTTAATCTAAGAACAGCCTGTAAGGAAATAGGTATAGATTATATTATTTCACCTACTATTTCTGCAGCAACTGAAATATCCAGCATATTGCATGGATACGATATACTAGATTTTTCACTTTTAATTCGAGGTGGAACCAGACTTATAGAATTAAGTCCAGGAGATACGGCTGGTAAAAAAATTAAAGATATTAATTTGCCAGAAGGATCTCTTATTATTTCTATTATCAGGGAAAATTCAGCTGTAGTTCCTGAGGGTAAATCAGAAATATTGGAAGATGACATACTCCTTATTCTTGCTGAAAGCGAGAAGATACTTGAGAAACTTAAGGATATTTTCGGTGAATTAAAGAAGGCAAGAAGAACCAAAGAGAATCATCAACAAATATAAATAAATATGCTAAGAAAATATATTAAGCCCATTGACTTTAAGCTCGTCTTTTTTTATTTGGCAGAGCTGATAGGTGTTTTGGGCATTATTCTTATTGTACCTTTTGTCGCCTCTCTATTCTTTAGAGAGTTTTCCATGAGTTTGCTTTTGGGGTTCATGGTTCTTATTTTTTATGTTGTTGCTTTTATAACAAAAAAGTTTCAACCAGACTATAAAAAGAAGCCGTCCCTGAGAGATGCTCTGGTGGTTACTGCTTTAATATATCTTTTTTATAGTCTCTTGGGTGGCCTGGCATTTATTCTTGTTCCTGAACACGGATATATAGACGGTGTTTTCGAGGTTATGTCTGGTTTGACTACTACAGGTTTAACTATGTATAATCCTGAAATTCTACCTAAGACTTTAGTTTTTTTCAGGTCTTATACGCAATGGTTAGGTGGTCTGGGAATTATCATTATCTCTCTAGCACTTCTTTTTAGACCTGGGGGAGCACCTTTTAAGCTTTATACTTCTGAGTTTGGTGAAGAAAATATTGTTGGTAGTGTTGTTAAGACTTCCAGAACAGTTGTTAAAATATATGCTGTATTAACTGCCTGTGGATTTATAGGATTTTTAGCAGCTGGTATGGGTTTTTATGATGGCCTTATTCATATAATGAGCGCTATTGCTACTGGTGGGTTTTCTGCTTACAGTGATTCTATAGGTCATTATAATAATCCGATAATCAGCATGACTGTTTGTTTAGTTATGTTTTTAGGAGCAGTTAGCTTTCCCCTATATTACAAAGTAATCAAAAGAGGTCTGGGAGATTTTTTTAAAGATGTACAGGTAAGAGCTCTTTTTCTTATAATTGTCATTTCATCCGCTTTGTTCTTTTTAAGTTTCGGATTTTATTATAAGAATATAGTTCCGGCTATATTTCAGAGTGTTACCTCAATTACTCAGACAGGATTTAATACTGTTGATACTGCGGCTTTATGCGATAAAAGCAAGTATGTTACTATTCTTTTGATGATTGTTGGTGGAAGCACATGTTCAACTACAGGTGGTATCAAGATATTAAGGTTTATTATTCTTTTAAGTGCTCTTCGCTGGTTGGTTTGGAAAAATTCTTTACCCGAAGAGTCAAAGATATGTTTAAAAGTAGCAGGTGTTGAAATATCTTCAAATACTCTTAGTGTAATAATGGGTTTAGTTACAGCTTATATGCTTATTTTATTTTTCTCAACCATAGCCCTTATGTATATTGAAGACTTTAGTTTTGTAGACTCATTTTTTGAAGTAGCCTCAGCGCAGGGTACTGTAGGGCTCTCTGTTGGTATTACCAGGCCCAGCATGCATATTTTAGCTAAAATACTTTTTATCTTCAATATGTGGGTGGGCCGTCTTGAAATAATCCCCGTTTTAATTTTATTATCTCCAATGACTTGGTTTAAAAGCGCTAAGAAAAAGAATGACTTAGAAATGTAGGCGGCTAAATCCATGAATAACAAAAAAACTTCAAATAATCTTTACGCTTTAGGCAGACGTGGAGCCTGGGTAGGCATAATCGGTAATGTTTTCCTAACTTTACTTAAAATTACAGCCGGTATCTTAGGTAAAAGTTACAGTCTGATCTCTGATGGGCTGCACTCTCTATCTGATATAACTTCATCTCTGGCGGTTTTATTTGGGATGATTGTGGCAGCCAAACCTAAAGATAAAGAACATCCTTATGGTCATGGTAAGGCTGAGTCGATTACCTCATTAACTGTAGCGATTATGTTAATTGTTTTTGGTCTCATAATCGGCTATAAAGTTATTTCTTCATATTTTGATAAAGCAGTATTTGTAGAGCCGGCTGCATATACGCTTTGGATAGCCTTTTTTTCAGTTATAGCTAAAGAAAGCATGTATCGTTATAAAGTTAACTTAGGGAAAAAAATAAAAAGCACTTCTTTAATTGCTGATGCCTGGCATCATAGGTCAGATGCACTTTCTTCTGCAGTAGTAGTTGTGGCTTTAGTGTTGACAATTTATGCCGGAGAAAAATGGGCTTTTATGGATCGAGTAGGAGCTTTGGTTGTTTCTGTTATGATTTTATATGTTGGGGTAAAAGTATATCTAAGAGCAGCCTCAGAGCTTATGGATGAAAGTGTTGATCCTGAGATAGAAAAAGAAGTTAAAAAGATTGCTTCTACCATTAAAGAAATTAAGTATGTAGAAACTCTGTTAGTAAGAAAAGCAGGTTTAGATTTTTTAGTTGATATGCATATTGAGGTTGATGCCAACCTCAGCGTTTTAGAATCTCATGCTATTGCCAAATTAGTGAAAAATAAAATCTTACAGGAAATGCCGCAGGTAAAATCTGTTTTGGTTCATGTAGAGCCGTATAGAGAACGATAATCAAGAAGCAAGACGCAATAACCAAATAATAACCAAGAACCAAATTCGAATAACCAAACAAAATGATGAAAGAATTTAATTTAGAAAAGAGAACTACTGAATTTGCCAAAGCTGTTATTAGATTATGCAAAAAGCTTCCAAGAAATCCAATGAATGACAGATTGGTGGGGCAGGTTGTTGGATCGGCGGGTTCTGTTGGAGCTAATTACAGAGAAGCCAACGATGCTTTAGGTAAAAAGGATTTTATTCAAAGAATGAAAATCGCAAGAAGAGAAGCAAAAGAGAGCCTTCACTGGTTAGAATTGATTTCAGAGTCTGAAAGAAATAGAGAGTCAGAAATTAAACCTTTAATTAAGGAAGCTAATGAACTAAAAAAGATACTGTCTTCTATTATCCTAAAATCGCAATAATGTTTGATGTTTGATTATTGATTGTATCTTGTATTTTGGTTATTGGTGAATGTTTGTGTCTTGCTTGTGCCCTGCAAGGGTATATCTTGCATCTTGGTTATTAACTATTTAACATGTCTAATAGGCATATAATACGTGGAGGTAAAAATGGAATTTTTAATTTTTTTAGGTCTCTATTTTATAGTAGTAGGCGTAGTAATAATTTTATTTCCTGATAAACTTAAGAAAAAGATTAGTCTCTTGCTATCCTGGAAAAACTATAAACCCTTAGGAGTAATTGCCGCTTTAGTGGGTCTCATCCTTTTTATTGTTAGTGGCAGCAGTAAATTAGGACTTTTTGTAGTTTTAATAGGTATTCTCTCAGTAGCTAAGGGTTTATTCTTTATATTTGCGGCTCATGATAAAGCTAAATTTGTTATTAACTGGAGCGTATCTTTAGCGGATGAATACTACCGTATTTGGGGTATAATTGCTTTTGCCATGGGCATACTTTTGATCTTCTCTGTAGTTTAATCCTTAAAAAAATAAACTTGACAGAAGAACTGTCTTCATGTATTATTGTTAATGACAATCGTTTTCAATAAGGAGATTATGTATGCAAGGTCGCGGCAGATGGTTTCACGGAAGAATTAGAGGTTGCGGTTATCGCCTGACGCTTCCCCGCATGAAGATAGTTGAAGTGCTTAATTCATCAAAAGGCCATTTAAGTGCTGAGGAAGTATTTTTAAAAGTTCATCAGATATATCCGGCTGTAGGTTTAACTACGATTTATAGGACTCTGGAAATGTTGGTTGCATCCGGTATTGTTGGTAAAATTAATGCTGGAGACGGTAAAGCACGTTATGAATTTAAGAAAACTCCAGAAGAAGATCCGCATTTTCATCTTATATGTAAAAAATGTGGAAATATTATTAATGTCGAAGCTAATAAGGAATTAGATAAACATATAAATAAAGTAAAAGAAGAATACATAAAAAACTATGAATTCAAAGTTGATAATCTCCAACTTCGTTTTTATGGTTTATGTAAGAATTGTAAATGAAATGATAATTGAAGACAACTATATCCCCTGTACATTCTTTGAGAAGCAAAGAGTGGGGGATTAACAAAAAGCTGAAGGTAACTATATCCCCTGTACATTCTTTGAGAAGCAAAGAATGGGGGATAAATTCGGGCAGATTACTTACATTCGCTTATGCTCTGTAAGTAATGCCCTCATTTAAGGAGGTTTAGTTATGCCAAGAGGAGATGGAACAGGCCCTAATGGGCAAGGTGCTATGACGGGAAGAGGAATGGGTTATTGTGCTGGTTATGTAAATCCAGGATATGGTCAAGGTCAAGGTCAAGGTCAAGGTCAAGGCAGAGGCTTGGGAATGGGTATGGGTATGCGTCGCGGCCTTAGAGGTCGAGGCTGGGGTTATAATGCTTGGGCAAATACACCCTATGGTCCTATGATGCAGGCTCCGGTTAATCAGACGCCAACACCAGAAGATGAAAAAGCTTATTTAAAAGATCAAGCTAAGATGATGGAAGAAGAGCTGAAAGCCATAAAGCAGCGTTTGTCTGAAATTAAATAAGTTTAATAATTTAATATGGAGGATACCTATGAAAACAGTTATTTCGACTGATTCTGAGCAGGTCGCTGAACATTTTGGCCGTTGTCCAGAATTCACGGTTGTGGAATATGCAGATGGTAAATTGATTAAAGAAGAAGTAATTGCTAATCCTGGTCATCATCCGGGCTATCTACCTGCTTTTTTTAAAGAAATGCATGCAGGAAGCATTGTTTGTGGCGGCATGGGTCAAAACGCAAAAATGCTTTTTGATGAAGCTCAGATAGAAACAATTACTGGTATTAGTTGTACTATTAAGGAAGCAATTGAGAAGCTCTTAAAGGGAGAGCTGAAGCCATCAGATAATGTTTGTGATCCTGGCGCGGGTAAAGGTTATGGCCTTGATAAAACTGAATGTGATCATGAAGAGTCAGAGGAATGAAATAAACTCATTATCCCGCTTGTTTCCCTGCGGAAAACAGACAGCGGGATTAACTTGTAAACTAAAATAAACTCATTATCCCGCTTGTTTCCCTGCGGAAAACAGACAGCGGGATTAATTCGCACTTATCAGTTATGTTCACTTTTGTTCCATAACTGATGTGCTCATTAAAAAGGAGAAGAAACATGAAAGTAGCAATGAGTTCTACAGGTGATAATTTAGATGCTCAAATAGATGCACGGTTTGGCCGATGTCGATATTTTCTTTTTGTAGATACAGATAGCATGGAATTTGAGGCTGTTGATAATGCCAATATCGCTTCAGCCGGTGGAGCCGGAATCAGATCCGCTCAGTTAATAGCTGATAAGGAAGCTCAAGTTCTTTTGACCGGTAATGTAGGTCCTAATGCCTTTGATGTATTAAGCGCTGCGGGAATAAAAGTTTATAGCGGATTATCAGGTTCTATAAAAGAAGCTATAGAGAAATTAAAGAATGGTCAATTAAATGAAACCAGTGGTCCTGATGTGGGGAATAAGTTTGGATTTGGAGGCAATAAGTAATTGGAAGCTAAGTTAGAAGAGAATCATAAGCGCTATTTAGAAAGATTAGAAAAATCCAGAAACTTTGGCTATGATCATTTAAAAGTACGCCATGATATTTTAAAAGAAGTTCTACCTCTTTCTGGAGTTATCGCTGATATAGGAGCTGGCAAAGGACATATGAGCCTGGCTTTAGCAAGTGCTGGTTATAATATTGAGAGTATTGATATATCGTCTGAAGAGCAGGAATTTGCCCGGCTCAATTTGAGCTATTATGGTGTAGTTGAAAGAGTAAAATTTCATATAGCTGATGCCCAGAAACTTTTCTATGAGGACAACACAGTTGATTATCTGTTTTGCGTTTGTGTAATTCATCATATTCAAAATTACAGAAAAGTACTCGATGAATTTTTTAGAGTTGTTAAGCCCGAAGGGAAAATAGTAATATCTGATTTTTCTATTAAGGGCTTGGAACTCATTGCCCAGATGCATAAATCTGAAGGTAGAACGCATGAATCAACTATTGAGAGTTTATGTGATGTTGAGGCTTATTTAAATGAAAAGAATAAACAATTTAAAAAAATAAATCAAAATCATCAGGATACTCTGATAATTACCACTTAGGATTAAAAGATCATGAAAACAAATTTAAAAATAGCTATATCTAGCGGTAAAGGTGGGACTGGCAAAACTTTTGTATCTACTAATCTGGCCTATGTCCTATCAACAAAAGGAAATAAGGTTAATTATTTGGATTGTGATGTAGAAGAACCTAATGGCCATTTATTCCTTCAACCTAAAATAGATAATGAAGAAAAAATAAATATAATGGCTCCGGCTGAAATTGATGCTGCAAAGTGTACTAATTGCCGAAAATGCATTGAGGCTTGCGCTTTTAATGCTATCGCTTCAGTTAAGGATAAAATGCTTATTTTTAAGCAGCTTTGCCATGCTTGTGGAGCTTGTAAGATAGCTTGCCCTGAAAATGCCATTATTTTTAAAGAGAGAGAAATCGGCAGTGTTAAGACGGGCAAAGCTGATAAAGTAAACATAAGTTATGGTGAGTTAAAGACGGGTGAAGGGGCCATGACTCCTCGACTGATTAAGAAAGTTAAAAATCATATAGACCCAGAAGCTATTAACTTTATTGATACGGCTCCTGGGACTTCATGTCCGGTTGTTGAAGCTATCTCTGAAGTTGATTTAGTAATTTTAGTAACTGATCCGACTCCCTTTGGAATTAATGATTTGAAACTCTCAGTTGATATGTGCCGTATGGTTGGTCATGAGCCTGTTATTTTAGTAAATAGAGCCGACTATAAAAATAACGATTTGCAGGATTATTGCAAACAAGAAAAATTAAATATTATTGGTGAAATTCCTGATGAGAGAAAAATTGCCGAATTATATTCTGAAGGTGAAATAGTTACCCGGCACTTAGAAGAATACAAAAGTTTATTTTTAGAAATTGCCGATAGAATTATTGCAAAAGCTCAACTAAAGATAATGCCTCAAGCAGTAACTAACATTCAAAAAGGAAATTTAAAAAATACACTTTCAGCCTTACCAGCCCAGGCAGAAATTCCCCAAAGTAATTATAAAGAAATTGTGATTATCAGCGGTAAGGGTGGCACGGGTAAAACAACAATTACGGGTGCCTTTGTGAGCTTAGCTAATAACTTACTTATAACTGATTGTGATGTTGATGCGGCTGATTTACATATTCTTTTATCTCCTGATATGAAAGAGGGTTATTTATTTTCAGGCGGAAAGAGAGCTAGAATTAATCCTAGTAAATGTATTGGTTGTGGCAAATGCTACGACGTTTGTAAGTTTTCAGCCATAAAGAAAGAAGATAAAAATTTTTCTGTTGAAGCACTTAGCTGTGAAGGATGTTATGCTTGTTCTTTGGTTTGTCCGGCTGATGCGATTGAATTAAAAGAGGCAGTAAACGGAGAGCTCTACATTGCTAAAAGCCGCTTTGGAAATATGGTGCACGCAAAACTATATGCAGCTGAAGAAAATTCAGGTAAATTAGTCAGTCTTATTAGGCAGATAGCCAGAGATAGAGTAGCTGATAGTAGTATTAAGCTATCTTTAAATGATGGTGCTCCGGGTACTGGTTGTCCGGTTATTGCGTCAATAGTGGGTGCCGATTATGCTGTAGTTGTAACTGAACCTACGGTTTCTGGTATTCATGATGCCAAAAGAGTTTTTGAATTATGTTCTTTTTTTAATATTAAGGTAGGTTTAATAATTAATAAAAGTGATATTAATCTAAATAAGGCCACAGAATTAGAGCAAGTGGCTTTAGAATGCAAGGTAGATTTACTGGGTATGGTTCCTTATGATAAAAGCACCACAGAAGCTCAGATGCAAAATAAAACATTAATAGAGTATGATAAAGCTTCACCTGCCTCACTTGCAGTTATTGAAATTTGGAAAACCTTAACTCAAAAAGTAAAATTATGAAAACTAATACTAGCTGTATTCCCTGTTTTTTAAGGCAGGCTAATGAAACTTTAGATAGAATTAACATATCTGAAAGTGAAAAAAAAGTTATTTTGAAAGCTGTCAATGAAGCTATCTCTAAAGTTCCCTTTGATAAAAGTCCGCCTCATATAGCTAGAGAGATATATAAAGTTATTACCTCTTTGACGGGAGTTGCTGACCCTTATAAAAAAGAGAAGGATCACGCTAATAAAGTAGTTTTAGAACTTTACTCTGAATTAAAAGAAAGAATAGCTAAGGCTGATGACCCATTATTTGAAGCTTTGCGTCTAGCTGCTATCGGCAATATTATAGATTTAGGAGCTAAGTCTAGTTTTAATCTTGAAGATGAATTGAGAGAAGATTTAAACACTAAGTTTAAAATATTTGATTTTGAGGATTTTAAAAAAGGTCTCGATAAAGCTCAAAGCATACTTTATATATCAGATAATACAGGAGAAATTGTTTTTGATAAGCTATTGATTGAAGAGATAAAAAAGCCGGTTGTCCTGGCAGTAAGAGGAAAGCCAGCTATAAATGATGCGACTCTAGAGGATGCTCTTGACTGTGGATTAGATGAGGTTGCTAAGGTAATTTCCAGCGGTTCAGATGGCCCAGCTGCTATTTTAGATAGCTGTAGTAAAGAGTTTTTAGATATATTTAATACAGCTGATTTTATTATTAGCAAAGGTCAGGGTAATTTTGAGGAGCTATGCGATAGAGATGAAGATATATTTTTTATATTTAAAGCTAAATGTCCGGCAGTTGCTGAGCATTTAGGAGTTGACGTTGGGGATATGATATTAAGCTATAAAACACATAAAAAAAATGAAAATTAGAATATTAGCTGATAATTATACATTTGATAAGAAATTTAAAGAGTGCTGGGGCTTCTCAGTACTTATAAATGATGATATTTTATTTGATACAGCTGATAGCCCTGAAACCTTTTTGCATAATGTGCAGATGATGAATATAGATCTTTCTTTAATTAAAAAAGTTGTTATTTCTCATGATCATTGGGATCATGTTGGTGGGCTTGAGGCTTTATTTAAAGAAAATTCTAATGTTTTGCTTTATGGTTTGAAAGGTTTTTCTGATGATTTTAGAGAGCGGGCGGTAAAGTGCAATATCAAATTAATTGAAAATGAAGATTTTAGTGAAATAGATAAGGGAATTTTCACAAGTGAGCCATTTAAAACTACATACAAACAAAGTCAATTAGTTGAACAGGCTTTGATTTTAAAAATCAGCAAAGGTCTTGTGATCATTCTAGGTTGTGCTCATCCAGGTGTGATTCAAATGACAGAAGCTATTAAAAAGCATTTTAATGATAAAATATACTGCGTTATGGGTGGTTTTCATCTGGAATCTAAAACAGAAAATGAAATCAAAGATATAGCCTCAAAGCTCCAAAAATTAGGTGTTTGTAAAATTGCTCCCACTCATTGTACGGGCCAAAAGGCAATTGATTTATTCTCTAAATTATATAGTGATAACTTTTTACGTCTTAAAACCGGCCTTGAAATTGAAGTCCAATTTTAAAAAATAACTTGCAATTATTATTCTATTCGTGTAAAAATAGTCTTCAATGAAGAAGGAACGTTTTGTATTAGATACGAGTGTGTTTGTTAATCCGGAGTCAAAATATAAATTCGGACGCAAGCCGACTACTGCTTTTTTGAATTTTCTTAAGCTGGCAGAGAAGTCAAAGGAATACAGTTTCTACATGCCTCCTTCTATATATGCTGAACTGATGAATTTTATTAATTCAAGCAAGATACCAGCGAAGCTTTCATTGGTAATCCATAAAAAAGCTCCTAAAAAGTATGAATTAAGTTTGCCAGCTTTATTCCTTTATGAATTAGTTGATGATATGCGAAAGAGAGTTGATAAGGGTTTGCGTTTGGCTGAGAAGGGGATTCGTCAAGCTAAAGACGCGAAGAAGATAGATGAAGTGATAAAAAGAATAAGGCATGATTATCGTACAGCCTTAAGGACAGATACTATAGATTCTAAAGAAGATGTAGACTTGATTCTTTTAGCCAAAGAATTAAAAGCAACTTTGATTAGTGTTGATAATGGAGCAATTTTGTGGGCCCATAAACTGGGTATTAAATGTCGTGAAGCCAAAGAGCTTAAAAGTTTATTAAAAAAAGTGTAAGGAGTAAATCATGAGTGAAGAAAAAAAAGATGAACAGCAAAATGCTGAGAATCAACCAGAAGTAAAAGAAGAAGTAACTGCCAAAGAAACGCAAAAACCAAAAGAAGCACAAGAAGAGCCAAAGCAGGAAGAATCTAAAGAAGAAGAAAAAGCTCCTGAGGCAGCTCCGGCAGCAGAAGTAAAAGAAGAAGCAGCTCCGGCAGCTCCTGTAGTTGAGGAGCAACCAGCAGTAGAAGAAAAAGCTCCTGAGGCAGCTCCGGCAGCTCCAGCGGAAAGTAAAGAAGAGAAAAAAAAGAAAATAAACAATATGAGCATTGAAGAATTAGATAAAAAGATTAAAGAGACAGAAGAAAAAATGGGTAATTTAAGCTCTAAGTATGCTCGAGCTTTAAAAGCGCAGAAAGAAAAACTTTCGCAATAAAAATCAAAATAAAATTATGTATTTAACCTTAAAGGGAGACATAGTGTATGTCTCCTTTTTTTATTGAAAATACTGCTAATATTTTGTATAATAATAGTATGCAAAATAAAAAATATAAGAAATCCCAGCTAATCATGTTTTGGCTTTTGCCTTTAATTATTACCTGGGATATTTAGTCATTGCGATGATGGCTTTTTTACTTATTATTTCTTTAGCTCTAGGATTATTTTTCAGTAAGCGTGCCTGGTGTTCTGTTTGTCCCACGGGTTTTCTTCAAGAGCAAATTCACAGTTTTAATAAAAATAAGAAGAAGTGAATTGAAAAAAAAGCTAGTTTCTTTTGAGAAATTTGAAAGTAGTTTATGGAAAATGGGCTCAAATCATATTGCAGGAATTGATGAAGCCGGACTAGGTGCTTTGGCAGGGCCGGTTGTAGCTGCAGCAGTTATATTTAAGCCTGATGAAGTAATCCCAGAAGTAAATGACTCTAAGCAATTAACATCTTTAAAAAGAGAAAAACTTTTCAAGGAAATTAAAGAGAAAGCTCTTTGTTATTCAATAGGCATTATAGATATTGAATTGATCAATGAAATAAATAACATTTTTAAAGTTGGCCTTGAAGCTATGAAGAAATCTGTAGATGGCCTTAAAGTTCCGCCAGATCACTTACTAGTTGATGGTAGACGTATTCCCTCCGTAGAAATACCTCAAACTAGTATAGTTAAGGGGGACTCAAGAAGCTTTTCAATAGCCGCTGCTTCTATTTTAGCTAAAGTTTCTAGGGATCATCTGATGATTAAGTATTCTAAAGAATTTAATGATTATCAATTTGATAAACATAAGGGTTATGCGACGGCTGGACATATAAAAGCTATTAGAGATTTTGGTCCTTGTGTGATACATAGAACTTCCTATGATTTTGTTAAGGGTCTTTGTGGAGAATTTTCTAAAGAATATTATGCTTCTGAGGAATTAATTAAGAGTTGTAAGGATATAGAAGAATTAAATGCGTTAATAATGAAAATCAATAAAAAGTATTTTTCAGATATTGAAAAGACAAGACTTAAAAAAAGAATAAAATCTAAAATGAAATATTTTAAAAGTAGGAGGAGTTAAGATGGCAAAGGATGTAAGTGGTGAAAAATTTGAAGCTGAAGTTTTAATGGCGGAGAAGCCGGTTTTAGTTGATTTTTGGGCTGAGTGGTGTGGGCCCTGTAAAATGATGATTCCCGTTATTGATGAGCTTACTGAGGAACTCTCTGATAAGGTAAAAGTTGTTAAGGTTAATGTTGATGAGGCTCAGGATATAGCTTCTCAATACGGGATTATGAGTATTCCCACCATGGTGCTTTTTAATGAATCTAAAGAAGTTGCTCGCCTATCAGGAGCAATGCCCAAAGAGCCTATTGTTCATTGGCTTGAGTCTAATCTTAAATAAATCAATATGAAAATACTTCCTTTTAGGCCCGAGGCTGTGATTTTTGATATGGACGGGGTAATTACAGATACTATGGGTTTTCATTTTAAAGCATGGAAAAAGGCTTTAAGTGCCTATGGTATAAAAGCGGGCTATTGTGATATTTATTTGCGAGAAGGCCAAAAGGGCTTGGATACCGCTCTTGAAATGATGCAAGAGCAGAACATTGATTCTTCGCTTGATAAGGCTCAGGAGATATTACAACTCAAAGAAGATATCTTTAAAAAAATATCTCATCCAAAATTAATGGAAGGTGCTTCAGGGCTTTTAGTTGATTTGAAAAAAGAAGGTTATAAAATGGCTCTGGTAACTGGAACAGCTAGAAGAGAGGTGGGCCATATATTACCAACTGATTTACTAAAATTATTTGATTATACATTGACAGGTGATGAAGTGAAGGCTGGTAAGCCTGACCCTGAACCCTATACCAGGGCTTTGGAGGCCCTCGAACTTTCATCTCAAGAAGCAGTTGTTATTGAGAATGCTCCTTTTGGTATAACTTCGGCTAAAAGGGCGGGTATATATTGTATAGCTGTTTGTACCTATTTAGAGGAAGAACACCTCCAGGAAGCAGATTTAATTCTAAAAAGCCTTAAAGAAGTTGATGAAACCCTCCTTAAAGCTCATTGTTAAGGTTAAAGCATCTGGCTTAACTTCATAAATCATGCTTGACTTTTGAGCTCCTTAGCCTTAAAATGGTTATGCTTTATAGTTATCGTCTTTATAATTAAAAAATATATGAGTAATAAAAAAATAGCTATACTAGTTGATGATATTTATCAGGATTTAGAGGTTTGGTATCCGTATTTACGCCTAAAAGAGGCTGGTTTTGAAGTTTATAGTGTGGGTTGCGAGAAAAAAACCTATAAAAGTAAGCACGGATATGAAATTAAAAGCGATTTATCTATAAATGAAGCTCTTTTGATGGACTTTGAAGGAGTTATTATCCCTGGGGGCTATGCTCCTGATATCTTGAGACGTCATCAGGAAGTTTTGAGTTTTGTTAGAAAGCTTAATGAGGATAGTAAGATAGTGGCAGCTATATGCCACGGACTGTGGGTAGCAGCATCGGCCCATATATTAAAAGGTAAAAAATGTACCTGTTTTTATGCCATTAAGGATGATGTTGTAAATGCTGGAGCTACTTATTTAGATGAAGAAGTTGTAGTAGATGGTAATTTAATTTCATCTCGTAAACCAGAAGATTTACCTGCTTTTTTAAGGGCTATTATCAATAAATTATCTTAATTTATAATTTTGTAGTAAGCTACAAACGAAAGGAGACTGCAGTGGAGCTTAACAAAGCGATGGCGAAATTGCTGTCCAAGCATAGAATTGTAATGGTCTCAAGTGCTTCTAAGGATGGCAAACCTAATGCCTCCCTCAAAGGGATTGTAGAGGTTATGCCAGAAGAAGGAATAATATATTTTCTTGATTTATATTCCCAAAAGACAAAAGATAACCTTCTGGAGAATCCACAGGTTTCTATATCTATTGCAGATATCGAAGGTTTTGAAGGATATCAATTTAAAGGTATTGTCGAGCTGATTGATAATGGGGAGATGTTTAAAAAATATATTAAAAAGTGGGAAAGACAAAGGACAGTTTTATTAATTGAAAGAATGATTAAGAATGTTCAAAAAGGCTCTAGTCATGGTCGTCATGAGTTATATTTACCTGAACCAAGGTATTTAGTAAAGGTGCGTATAACTGAAATTTATGATTTATTGCCCCACAGTGACTCCAAGACTGATAATAAAAGTAAAACTTAAATAAATATAAACGGAGATTTCTTAAGATGGCAAGTAAAATGAAAACTATGGATGGTAATACAGCAGCTGCCTATATAGGTCATGCTACAAACGAAGTAATTGCAATATATCCTATAACTCCTTCATCCGGAGTAGGTGAAATAGCAGATGCTAAATCTGCCAAAGGAGAAACTAATATTTGGGGACAGGTGCCAAGTGTATCTGAGCTCCAGTCTGAAGGGGGCGCTTCCGGCGCTGTACACGGCGCCTTGACAGCTGGCAGTATGACGACTACATTCACTGCTTCTCAAGGCCTTCTTTTAATGATTCCTAATATGCATAAAATAGCAGGTGAACTTACACCTGCTGTTTTTTATGTAACTGCCAGAAGTTTAGCTTCACATGCCTTATCTATATTTTGTGATCACTCAGATATTATGGCAGTACGTTCAACCGGATTTGCAATTCTATCTGCTTCTAGCGTGCAAGAAGTAATGGATTTAGCTTTAGTGTCTCAGGCAGCTACGTTAGAATCCAGGGTCCCATTTGTTTTTACTTATGACGGTTTTCGAACATCACATGAAATACAAAAAATAGAAGAAATTAATTTTGCGAATATTAAAGCTCTTATAAATGATGAGTTTTTAAGAAAGCATAGGCTTAGGGGTCTTAATCCCGAGAGGCCATCTTTAAGGGGTACCTCCCAAAATCCTGATGTTTTCTTTCAGGAAAGAGAAACCGTAAATGCTTATTATGATAAATGTCCTCAGATAGTTGAGGATGTAATGAATAAATTTAAGGAAGTGGTTGGCAGAGAATATAAGCTTTTTGAGTATGTTGGGGCACCTGATGCCCAGAGAGTAATTATTATTATGGGTTCTGCAGCTGAGACGGTTCATGAGGCAGTAGATTATTTAGTTGCCCAGGGTGAAAAGGTAGGTGTTTTGAAGGTAAAACTATTCAGACCTTTTTCTATTAAACATTTTATTCAGGTCTTGCCTGAGAGTGTGAAAAAAATTGCGGTTTTAGATAGAACTAAAGAGCCGGGGTCATTAGGTGAGCCGCTTTATTTAGATATACGTTCAGCTATCGGTGAAGCCATGGAAGAAGGCTTGAGCGCATTTAAAGAGTATCCTGTTGTTATTGGAGGTAGATATGGTTTGGGTTCTAAAGAGTTTACACCAGCTATGGTTAAAGGTGTTTTTGATAATCTTTCATTAAGTAAGGATAAGATAAAAAATCATTTCACTATTGGTATTAATGATGATCTCACTCATACAAGTTTAGAATATGATCCTGAATTTTCAACAGAGGATCCGGAAACATTTAGAGGTATTTTTTATGGCTTAGGTTCTGACGGTACAGTAGGTGCTAATAAGAATTCAATTAAAATAATTGGTGAACTAACCGATAATTATGTTCAGGGTTATTTTGTCTATGATTCTAAAAAGGCTGGTTCAAAAACAGTTTCTCATTTGAGATTTGGTAAACATCTCATTAGGGGAACTTATTTAATTAGCAAGGCCAACTTTGTGGCCTGTCATAATTTTTCATTTCTAGAGAAGTATGATGTTTTAGGAGCAGCTGCGGATGAGGCTACTTTTCTTTTAGCCAGTCCTTATTCAAAGGATGAGGTTTGGGATAAAATGCCTCAAGAAGTGCAGCAGCAGATAATTGATAAAAGGTTAAAGTTTTATGTAATTCAAGCTTACAAGTTAGCTGATGAAATTGGTCTTGGAGCCAGAATAAATGTAATAATGCAAACCGCTTTCTTTGCCATTAGCGGAATAATTGATAAAGACAAAGCAGTTAAAGCCATAAAGGATGCTATTGTTAAATCTTATGGGAAAAAGGGCGAAAATGTAGTTAATATGAATAATAAAGCTGTTGATAAGGCCCTTGAAGCTATTGAGGAAGTTGTGATTCCTGAAAATGCAACTAGCAAAATAAAGATACCTGCCCTAGTGCCTGATGAAGCC